>Ga0181358_1000489_pt1 | contig 17694 bp, 19 predicted proteins | sample Fa13VDMM110SD_FD_130096 | JGI IMG/M metagenome (GOLD analysis project Ga0181358, IMG submission 130096) | Freshwater viral communities from Lake Michigan, USA - Fa13.VD.MM110.S.D | ecosystem: Environmental > Aquatic > Freshwater > Lake | place: USA: Michigan | collected 2013-09-24 | reverse complement strand
TTAAAGGTAAGAAATCACGCTGGGCAACGGTATTTAAAATGTATCCGCAAGTGATTATGACGGAGAAAGACCTGTGGCTACCAGCAATGGACGATGACGATTAATACGACCCCCTCATATTTTGACTGGATACCAAATGCCGTTTTTTATAAAAACGACCTTTTCCAAAACATTTTTGAAAACAGGATTTTTCGTAATTTTCAGGTCTATAAGACTTCATATCATGATGTCGCATAGAATCTTTATAAGCCTCATCCATTGCTTTATCTCTATCTTGTGAATACCCTCTATCCAAATATACAATATATTTGTTTAAAAAATCTGTCCTGGTATTAATTTTACGCTGTTCATAATTTTCAGGAACATCATCATTAATATTAGGTGGATAGCGATTATTAAAATAGTCTTCAGGTGTGACCAACTCTCCTCCAGTCATACTTTCTATATTTTTCCGTAAATCATTGTCGTGCTTAGGGTTACCGTTAAGAAAAGAATAGACTCTCGCCATAGCCCACTGCTGAGGACTCAGTTTTTTTTTCATCGGAGCATCAACATTCTTTACAAACGAGCCTTTGAGTCTCACGCTTTTCGGTTGAGTGCTGTATGCCCCTATGCCTCTATCATATACTTCTTGTAAGGTAGAAAGAGGGACGCTGGTAATACTAGCGAGTTTTTTCAGTGAATACGACTTATCCTCCAATTTCCAAGTCTTTAGAACACTCTCTCGGTGTGTCATGCTTTTACCCTGTCCGTAACTAGGATTAATATAATTCAGAGGATTCATATAGTAATTTTCTTTCAGCACCTCAAAATCATCTATTTTGTGCTCTATTTCCCTATTAAGCTCTCTCATGTCATCTAAATAATCATCTAGAAGTTCATCATGAGCCTCTTCATCTATAGAGCCATCAGGTCGTATTATAGCTGTTCTCTTGGATATAAAATCGTCTTTCAATGCTTTGTCTTCTTCTCTAAACTTGTTAATTTCATACTCAACCTCGTCTCTCAAAGGACGAATTAAATATTGGCTCAAACGACCCAACAACTCGTCTGTACTAATACCACGACTCTCTAGTAAGTCCTGTACCATAACATCATATTCGGCTATTTTTCTTTCCACCTCTCTCGCTCGTCTTTCATATACAAACGCAGGGAAAGCAGTCCGACTTATATCAGTGTTTCTCCTAGCCATTTTTATAATATAAGATTATAAAAATTAATACGACCCTCTCATATTTTTTGAATCCGTAAAATGCCGTTTCTTGTAAAACATACCACCAATCATAGGACGACCTCTACCAGAACGAGGTCCGCCTCTTGACCCTTTGGCGAATTCTGAAAAAAGAGCATCCAATGGACCACGAAGAGGAGCATTAAGTCGTCTTTGTATTTCTCTATCTCTATCCGCTTTATCCATATCGTCTAAATCTCGTTCGGCTTGTGTCATAATCCATTGAGCTTCAGTTAAACCAGGAGGTCGTGCTGAAAAAATTTGTAATGGAAGAGCATTCTTTTGTTCCTCGTGTTTTTGGTCGGAGTCCTCAGGTATCAACTTAACCGTTTCAATTATTTTTCGTATAAGAGGTTTTGCTGATTCTGATATGACATCACGAGCTAAAGGAGATAGAGTACCCTCAAATTTGGCTTTTTCAAATCTACCTCTGGGTGTATTTATTAATGCGTCAATTTCCTCATTATCTAGATTGGTGATACGACCTACATAGTCTTTCAGCGTATCATCTACCAATCGTGCGTAATCTTTTGAAAACTCATCTCCAAGTAAATCCCAAAATTCATTGACTCTCCTATCAACATTTTCTTGAGACTCCGCCATTTTTATAACTACCCATTATAAAAAAAATTACTTCATTTTGGACGGACGACCTCGTCTGCGTTTCCCATCACCGTACGCTTCCGACCGCCCTGACGGATTCGCCAAGTTTCGCTCCAATGCCGACGAGTTGGTGAGTGCCGCCATCTTACCCAGCGTTTGCGGAGCCGTCTGTTTCAGGATGCGTTGAGCGACAGGACGAGCTTCCAACACAGGAGCAGGAGGAGGAGTAGGAGGAGCCATTTCTTCGCCCATATCCGCTATCGCTGAAGCTACGCCGACAGACGGTAAATCCGATACGACCACTTTTTTCTTGGTCGGTATCCGCATGACTTTCTCATCGGCTTTCTTTTCCTCTTCCACCTCCTCTTCTTCTTCCTCCTCATCCCTGATGCCTTCAGGTTCATCTTCTTCGTCTTCCTCTTCTTCGTCCTCGTCCTCGTATTCGTCATCCACGCCACTCGTGAGGTCGTTCCAGACATCGCTGACACCCTCCTTTACGGTTTCCCAGCCTTGCGAGGCGACATCCTTGATGCCTTCCCACGCATTGGTGGCGGCTTGACTCACGGTATTGCTCACCGTGTTCCAAGTATCGGTGACAGCGTTCGTCAGCGAATTCCAACCGCTCTTCACGCCGTCCCACAAATCAGAGAAGAATCCACCGCCAGTCATATGACCACGAGGATGTTTAATCATAATCATACCGCTCTTGCCGTAGAGAGGCACGACGACCATTTTATAGGGTTTGCGTCTTTTATCCTTTGCCCCACCCATGCGTTTCATTGGTATGTTGAAATGGTGGTGTAAATCCGAGATGAGTCTAAACGAATCCAGCGGTAGCGGATGCGTGAATAACCTACTATGGTCACGCCTACGCCCACGCCCACTTCCAGTCACAAACTTGTTTCTATCCACACCGAGATAGTCCTCCGCCAAGTTCTTACCAGCGATACCAGCATAGGAGAGAACCGATGCCCACGGATTTTCACGGTAATTGTCACGAATATTCTTCAAGAATTTATCGTCACTTTCACGGATGAGACGGTCGCTTTCCGTTCTAGAGATTTGTCCAGAATCACGCTTCTTGGCGATTTTCTCATAAGTCAAATCGTGTTCCAACGCACCACGGTCAATTTGGTCGGTAGGCGGATTCAGGCGTTGGTATTCCTCATCGGTACGGTTAAATGGTCCTGCGTAGTTAGTTCCAGTCAAAAGCGTGGTTCCACGGTCTTTAATTTTTTTCTTGGCTTTTTCAACGAATTCTTTTCCTTTTTCTACGCCTTTTTTAACGAGGTCTTTCGCTTTTTCCACGCCCTTGGACAAAAAGTCAAACATACCAGCACCCTTCATATGACCGAATTGTGGCTTCAAATTACCGAATACCAGCGTAATAGTGTCATTGACTTTTTTAGAGCGAAACGATTTCGGTTCAAACTTGGTCTTGGGGATATTACGGAAACGGTACATGGTTTTAGTCGCACGGATTTTACCGACTTTCTTTTTCAAAATGTTTTCAGCGTGTGTTTTTGCTTCGTCCATCGGAACGGAGGATTTAATCAGAACGGCGTGAATCGCAAAGGGATTAACTTCGTCTTGGTCTTTCTGCGACATGGAATAACTCATTTTAATGTATCAAAAGATAAAAAATAATTTTAATTTTAATCTTTGATTAGATTAATAACATGAATTATATAACGCCTCTCCGTAAAGAACTGGAAGCCAAATTCGCCGAGAAAAAGCTAAGTCCGTCGTCTATAAAATTGTATGTCCGCAATTTAGAAAAATTAAATGACGACCAACCGTTGAAAACTTTAACTTTTTTAAAAGACCCTGCTGTTATCGCCACCAAATTGGAACATTACAAGGAAAACACCAAACGAGGCTACTTAATCAGTATCGTCAGCACTTTGGCGTTGGATAAGTCCAATAAAGTCAAACAGGCACTTTACAATATCTACTATAAAATGATGATGGATAAGAATAAAGCCCTGAAAGCCGCCGAATCCGAGAATAAAATGTCGGACGCACAAGCCTCCAACTGGCTGAAATGGACGGATGTAGAGGAAAAATGGAATGGATTGGAACAGCGAGTCACTAGTTTTATCAAACAAAAAGAAATCAATGAAAGCCAGTATAACACGCTGTTGGCGTGGGTGGTGCTGTCGCTCTATACCCTGCTCCCTCCACGACGCAACGAGTATCAAATGGTACAAGTGGTCAAATCTGCCGTAGGATTACCGACCGATACCAATTATTTGGATGTGGATAAGAGTCAGTTCATCCTCCATAAATTCAAAACAGCAAAGAAAGAGGGGGTCGCCACGATAGCCATTCCTGAAAAACTCTTGGAAGTGATTCGCATCTACTTTAAATACCATCCGCTGATTCAGGGAAAAAAGATTACGAAAGCCACGCATATCCCTTTTTTGGTGTATTACGACGGCAAAGAAATGAATCAAACGAATAGTGTCACTCGCATTCTCAATAAAATATTTGGAAAGAAAGTGAGTTCGTCCATGTTACGGCATGTGTATCTCTCCAGCAAATACGGTAATACGCTGGAAGAAATGAAACAAGATAGTGATGCGATGGGGCATTCACTGGCGACGCAGAAAGATTACATCAAGACCGAGTAAATTTTTAATTTTTTTTTATTCTTGACAATAAAAAATGGAGGAAACCACGAGACGAAAGTCGTATTACGAGAAGAACAAGCAAAAGATTATTGAGAAAGCCAAGGAAACCTACCGTCGCAAAAAAAAGGAAGACCCTACTTATTACGAGACGGTGCTGAAACGCAACAATGAGTCATATCACAAGAACGGTCGCCCTGATTCGTGTTTTCGTCCGCAAAAGCCTGAGGAAAAATTGTCGGAAGAACAAGAGGAAGAACAGATGCGTAAAATCATCAGCCATTGTCAGAAAGTCTCTTTGTGCGAAAAGAATAAAAACTTGAATTTCTTTTCTTTGTAATATGATAAATGGCAGATGATGAGCTAATCGCTGATTTTTTTGCGAGAACTTTAACTCCTCATATGCTATTTCTTATCAGAGAAGGAGAGATACCCTATGAAACTGTCAATGTTTTACAAAATGCTGTTACTCAGGCAGAAAACGGTAATCCACAACCCCTCACGATGTTCATCATTGACATTATGAGAATGTACTCTCCTATAAGTAGTGGATTTAATCTTGGTGATATACCCTCATTCGGAGGAGGTATTCCACTGGAAAATTTTATGTACAAAGACGACTTTGATATTAACAAAGTCCAACCGCAATACCGAGCCAATTTAGAGAAACGCAATAGATACCGACGAAACGGACGAGTCCCTCCACCCCTCGTATTACAAGAAGCAGAATATGAACCCTACCAACTGGATTCACCGCCCTACCGAGGGTCACCTCCTGCGTCGCCACGAGAACGAGTATCCGCTAGAGTATCCAAATCGGAATCGTTTAGAAGCAAACCACCACCGTCATCCGCTCCAGTTGGCGTAAGAGCACCGAAACCCTTTGAATCCAAAACCGTTGTCGCCACCGAAGAAGAAGTATCCAAACCCAAAGCAAAAAAACAAGCTCCAGCACCAGAACCAGCAGTAGCGGCGGCTGCGGCGGCGGCTCCAAGACGACGCAATGAAGCATCTTTACCTCCTATTAGATTCGCAACAACATTGATAAAATTTGAAAAAGAAAAGATAGATGAATTTGGATTGAAAAAAGCATCCAAAAAAATGATGAAAGATTCTGAATATGTCGCTAGAGTCCTTCAGGCAGAAGACCCTTATGACCTGATTTTACTAGAACCTGATAGTGGAACTACTGTTCCGATTTTTGATACCAGAACTTTTAGCAGATATGTATATCCCTCCTATGTTGATTGGGATGAGGAAGACCCTATTGAAATGAGTCCGACACGAGTTTTTGATGATATAAAAAAGAATCCTGATTACAAAGACGCCGCTTTCAATTTATTTCTAAAAGCAGTGTATCAAAATTATGTTAAACCGCCATCCGCACCAGCCTCTACCGAACAAAAAGATTTGGTCAAACAATACGCAGAGTTGTTAAAATTAAAGGGTCGCAAACATAGCGGTTATACAAAATTCAAAGTAGAAGATTTACAAAGACTCATTAAAGAATTATTAAAGTTTCCAGACAAAAAACAAGGTAAAGGTATATTTGGAATAAACCGTGCTCCATTTCGTGAAGAAACAATTAAGGAAGAAAAAATGAAGCCTGACAGAAGAGTGCTTCCACGAGAACTAGGAATGGAAGGCTTAGGAAGAGGAGACGACCGTTTTCAACCATTCAATCACGGTATGGTAGGACGAGCTTTACTGTAAAAAAAATTTTATAAAAAATGAAAAATAAAAATTGGGGATACAAACATCATCTTTACCAGCCCACCACCTCAATGACGAACACTATTTCAAAAGAACTTTTCCAAGAACAGGCTCCAAAGTTTGAAGAAGGATTAAGCCTTGATATTCATTTTTGGGTAGAACGAGATGGGAAGATTATTGACCCATTGTTTCCTGAATTAAAACATCTCACTGAAAAAAATCGTGTGTATTTTCCTGCGTCAGACGATGATATGTTCTATGTGCTTGATTACTTGCGTTATTACAGTTCTAATTTTGACATAGTAAATGAACGCCGAGCCAACTGGGTAAATACATTTGGACACTGTTTCCTCAATGCGATGTGTGAGATTTGGAGAAATGGAGGTGAATTAAAAATGGGGTGCTTGGGTATTAAAAAAACAAAAGTGGCTGTATATTGGTATTACGGACATCCAGAAAATACAGTAAAAGACATAATTCTTCCACACGGCACAATAAGTCACAACACAGGTATGACACGGTATGTAAAGTAAGTTTTTGGGTAAAAAAATGAAAATTGAGGAGGAAGTATAGGTAGAGCAACCTCAGCCACTACCTATGAACCAACAAACTTTTACTTATAAACTGCGAGGCGAGTGCTACGGCGATTATATGGCGTGTAAAGCCCAGTTTTTGGATTATGGTGTCATTATTACCGATGACATCTTTGAACGGCAGTTTTTGGAAATTAACGATGAGGTCAGTATGCCTATCCCAGACTTTGACTGGACTTTTACCACGACTGAAACAAAAGAGGAATTGATTTCCATTATGAAAAACGCACTGGAGGAATGCGACGCTGAACTCCATGTGATGTGGGAAACCATCAACTACGCAAATGACTACACAGGCGAACGCATTAATGAATAAGGTATGTATCACACGCTATTTTGTATCCTAATGGATATAAAATCACCATAACAAGTATAGTATCGTGAAATGTTTAATGGGCGGAAGATAAAGGTACGAAAAAATAAATTTTATAAAAAATGAAAATTTTTTTGGAAACAAAGTTTTCATCACCTCACCACACTCCTATGCCAAAGTCTGCTCACTCTGTTGAATGCCACTGCGGTGGTCGTTACACGCCCAACAACAAATCCACTCATATGAAAACCAAGAAGCACCAAGCACATGTATCATCCAAGGTAAAAACTATTCGTAAAAGAAAAGAAGTAGATTGCGATTGGTGTAATCGTATATTGGGATATGCCCCAGGTACTATTCGTAGCGAACATTTGGAATCGTGTGATGGGTCTATAGGATATTAAGGTACGGAAAAATAAATTTTCATAAAAAATGAAAATTTTGTTGGAAACAAAGGTATCATCACTTACCATCACTTACCATGAGCGTTGAACAAGTGACAAACCGATTGACTTGGGCGAAAAAACAAAAAGCGTTTGCGTGGGCGAAATACTTTGAACAGGTGCGAGGGGCGTTACACGGAGACCACGAGACTCGTGTAGTGTATGAACGCATCGTGGAAGACGGAGGAATCCCTCATCACATTAAAGAAGAAATGAAAGCGATGGCGGTTGCGTTAAAGAAAAAGTGGGAGTGCCCTGTGTGTCTTGAAATGATTGAAGACGGAGAACTAGAAATCACAAACTGCGGTCACTACTATTGTAAAGGATGTTTGGCGACAATGATACAACAATACAAACGAACACATCCGCATGAAGACAAATGGAAATGTGCGGTGTGCCGTCGTAAGAGTGCGTATAAAGAAGAAATTGACGAAGAAGACATCCCTCTAGCCCAATTGCGTCGTTAAGGTACGAATTCATAGATTATTCACAGAAATAATCTATATAATTGAATAAAAATCTATTATTTATGTCATTTTCACTTGATTACTGGATTAATTATGATATAATTGATTAAAAATTTTAAAATTTTTAATGGTTTTAGTCTAATTTAATCCTGTAGAGATGTTATTATTGGATTTTTATTCATTTTATTGGATTAAATCCGTTAATTATCTATGTTTTGTCGTTATAATAGCGAAAAAACTTAAAAAACACAAAAAATGAAAATTTTAAAAAGTTTTATATAACATCAATCCAGTTCGCCACCAATGTCTTTTCATTCTATTTCGTTGAGTCACGCCGTTGAAAATTTACTTGAGGATTTTGTTGAGAATTACCACTTGAATTACGAGGTAACTGGTCCGCATTGGATGAGTAACATTCGTGATATGTGGGAGGAGTTTCTGGAGGATGAAGCGAATCGTTGTTTTGAATCGTTAAAGGTAAAGTATTTGTTGGAGTTTGGTTTTGACGAAGCGTTTGGAGTTGTGGTTGAGAAAAGAGGTAGTCTGATTGGCTTTCCAAAAGAGAATATTATGTCTTACTTGTATTCTACGGTCCTCCATCATCTGGCTTACGAAAAGTATGGCGATATTGAAGATATTGTCGCTACTCGTGTGGGTGAATTAACATGCGAGTGTGGTGAGATTAAGAGTAAGGAAGATATGTATTGCGATGAATGTGAAGAAAAACAGAACAAGTGTGAAGAAGACGCATAAACATAACGATTTTGTAAAGGTACGAAAAGAAAATGTATTGTAAAAAATACATTTTTTATTATCCTCACTTATAATAAAGATGTCTATTCAATTGGCGAGTAAATATTCAAGTAATCAGCCGTATCATGTCTATTACAATATGGATTTGATTAACAATAACACGGCGACTACGGCTTTACCTGCGAATTTTGTCTATAACGAAGTGCGTAACAGTCCTTTCTTGGGTAGTCCTGAAAACTATTTTATGAGCGTGGTTCGTTTTTCGGTTCAGACACCAACTCTACCTATATTCATTCCGCAAATTCTATTGGGTCAAGCCGATACGAATAAAACAGCCTATTCTGTCACTTTGGAATGGACGGCTACGCCAACTAATAATGTCTATAAAAGCCAAACTTTTGTCATGTATGTCCCCTTTGACTCCACGCAAACGCAACCTGTCGCTGTCGGAGGCGGTCTATCGGTGACGGATTTGACGAATCCCTACTATTGGGTCTATAGTTACACGCAGTGGGTCAATATGGTGAATACAGCGTTTTCTACTGCCTACGCCGCCCTCCAAACTTCTATTAACGGTGATGGGATAGCTGGTGATATAGCTCAATGGAACGCCTTGGCTGGTGTCGTTTTACCTGCTCAAAGTTTAACGGCTCCGTTTATGGAGTTTAACCCTACCACTCTCACCGCCACGCTTAATGCGAACAGTGCTGTTTTTTCAGTCCTACAAACAGGTGCGACGGCTTCGGTAGGGTCAGGCGTGAAAATCTTTTTTAATGCCGCCATGTATTCCATTTACAATAGTTTTCAATTCAAGAGTTTTGGATACGAAACGCCGACTTTTGGTCGTAACTTTCAGGTCATTACCTTTAACTTGGGCACAAACTTGTATTCTGTAGCGGCTTTTGGTTCTATCCCTGCGTATAACGCCATCCAAATCTACCAAGAAAATCAGACGGCGGCAATGCTTAATCCTGTCACAGCAATCGTCTTTACCACGGCTCTTATCCCTATCGTCCCTGAAAATGTCGGCGAACCTCGTCTCTTTAACAAGAGTGGTCTTACTGGAACTGGCGGTAATTCTAATGTGGCTCCTATCATAACTGATTTTGTCGTGCCGTTCGCCGCTCTTAACACTTACCGTCCTGATGTGACTTATGTGCCGAGTGGTGAATACCGTCTGTGCGACCTCTACGGCACCACTCCTCTCAGCGGTGTGGAGATATCTGTCTTTTGGAAAGATTTGTATGGTCAGAATCATCCGTTGGTGTTGGGCAGTGGTTGTACAGCGAATTTAAAGATTATGTTTCGGAGGAAGGACTATTCAACATCTCGTCTGTTTAATTCCATCTAATCTGCTTTTTTTTCATAGAAGAATGAAAAAAAAAGTTAAGAAAAAAAAAATTTTTATTATATTACCATAAGTTAAAATGTCAGCTGGTAGCGAATTTAAAAAAGTTTTGGTTCGTGACAATCGTTTAAATGTGACCGATTCCATAGATTTCGCAGTGATTAAAGGAGCCCAAAATATGACTAGTTTCACTAGCAACGCCAACACACTTTCCAACTCCTCTCATACTTGGAATATCCAGGTACCTTCGGAGACCACAATTTTTGACCGTCGTGTCCTGTGGCGTTCCTCGTTTGTTTTAAAAATTACTGGTCAAGCCTCTGTCGTAGGGATGCCGATTATCAACTACGGTGTGACCGATGCTCTTTCGGCGTGTCCTCTTCACCAATTGAGTACCGTTATGACCGCCACCATAAACAATAACTCGGTCTCAAGCAACATGAGGGACATCCTCCCTGCTATTTTGCGTATGAATGACAACGGTGAGTTACAACGCTACAATGGCTACGCCCCTGTTCAATACGATATTGTGGGTAAATACTCGGACGCTGTCGGCACGGTCTTTAACCCTCTCGGTTCATTTACCAATGTGGGCATTGATACTGACTATGTGCCTCGTGGTGCGTTTGCTATTGATACTATCGCTACTACTTTGGCTAACGCCAAGGCTGGGACGAACGAACCTGCCGCCAATCTTGTGACTGCCGCCAACACCAACCAAGCTTTGTTTGTGAAATTCACCGTGACGGAACCATTGATGATTTCGCCATTTCTTTGGAGTAATCCGCAGTCAAACAACCAGGGCATGTATGGCGTACAGAACATGACATTCACCTTTAATATGGGCGATGCGTCTCGTGTGTGGCGTTCGGCATCTGGTAAAATTTCGGCTGTTGAAGTTGCTGAATACACCTCGTCGGCTCTCATCTTTAACTTTTTGTCGGCTCATCCCTCGGACCTTATGCCGAGTCGCAACAGTGTGCCCTATATGGAGCTACCTCGGTTCATTTCAACTCCTGGTGTGTCCTTGGCTGCCGCCGCCGATTCACAATCGCTCGGTGCTTCTACGACCATTGTGTCTAACGCTATCCAATTGAATCAAATTCCGTCTCGTCTCTTTGTGTTTTTGCGTAACCCTGCGTCCTACACGACTCCCTACACGGTCGGCACGGAGTGCTTCCCTGACACTTTCGGTGTGATTACAGGTGTCAGCATTAACTTTAACAATCAAGCAGGTATTTTGGCTTCCGCCAGTCGTGAGGATTTATTCAAATACAGCGTTCAAAACGGCTCCAACCAATCGTGGTATGAGTTCTCTGGTCAAGCCTCGGTCCCTGATGTCAATGGCTGTGGTCGTAAGATTCCTATGTGTGGTACGCTCTTGGTCTTGGAGTTCGCTAAGGATATTAATATTTCCGACGATTTTTATAGTTGCGGTAGTTTGGGAAATTTCCAGCTTCAGGTTACCTTGACAGCACGAAATCAATTTACTACGGCATATACGCCTGAAGTCGTGATTATCACTGAAAACGACGGCGTGTTCGTTTGTGAGCGTGGAACCAGCAGTACATACACCGGTTTATTGACAAAGTCCGATGTTTTATCAGCCTCGGAACAACCTTCATATCACTACAGCGATGCGAAGCGTATGGTCGGCGGCGGTTTTCTGGATAGTCTCAAGAGCATTGTTGGAAGAGTGTTACCAGTCCTTGCTCCGTTGGCTAAACGACACCTCGGCAAAATGGACAGTCCCTACGCCAAAGCCGCCTCTGGTGCCTTGGGTGCCTTGGGTTATGGTAAATCAGGCGGTAAATTGGCTGACCGTATGATGTAAAAATCTATTTTTTATTTTGAAGAATAAAAAATGTTTAGGCACAAGGAAAGACAACACCAGCAACTTGAGTTTGAGCGGTTGTGGATATAGCGGAGCCAGTTTGAGGAAGTACATTTACCCAATTCACGGTATAAAGCCCAGCATCCGTATTCACGGAAGAATAAATACCTATTTTGAGTTGCTCGCTGAAAGCGGCTGGTTGTGTAAAAGCAAGACGAGGAATACCATTTACACCGACACCTGCGGTTTTCCGTACGATATTCAATACCAAACTGGCTTGGGTAAAATTTGCGACCACGGCTGGGGCGAGTACTCCTGTAGCTAATTGAAAATCGGCTGAAAACACTTGAGAGTATTTAAATAATTCAGCGGTAGCCATTCTTTTTAACTAATGTGAAGATAATAAAATAATTTTTTTTTCTTAATGAAACTTTTTTTTTAATTCTTACTACATATTAAAACAATGCCGTACGATAATTCTTACAATAGAGCGTTGGCTCAACGCATTCGGTCTCGTGATTTAGACTATGCCTATATGAACGAGGCATCTCCGCTGGGTCCTGCTTTTAGCCGTCGTCAAGGCGGTGCTCATGTTAAATTTAACTCGGCATCCAAAACGGATGCGATGGACGGCACTTACTATAATATGATGCCGAATCCTGAAGCTCAAGGCGAGGGAATGTATGGCGGTAGCGGATTCGCCTCTGGGACTTTTCGTGATGAGGGCTTTTCCAGCGAACCTGTGATGGGTGCGGAAGGGCAGGGTATGAGTGGCGGTTTCAAATTAAGTGATTTGGGTAACTCGGACTGGTGGAAGGGATTGACTATTTCTGAGGGTAAAGGACTACCTCAATTTAAAAAAGCAGTGATGAGAGGCGGTTTTAAATTAAGTGATTTGGGTAACTCGGACTGGTGGAAAGGACTGACTATTTCAGGCGGCGGTGCGTCAGGGGGTAAGTTGTATGAAAAAAGAATGAAATTGGCTGTGATGCCTGACGATATGAAGGGCGGCACCAAATTGGGATTGCCTGATAAATTGGCTGGTGGTGCGTTAGTCCCTAAGGCTCAGATGAAGGGTCAATCGGTCTCTACTGGTGGTAAAAAGCCAAAAACGCATGTGATGCCTGACGGTTCCGTTATGCTGGATTCGGCTCATAAAGGCAAGGGTATGAGTGGAGGCGGTAAATCACGCAATGAAATCGTTAAGGCGTACATGATGAAACACGGCGTGAAGCTCATTGAAGCGAGTAAAAAGGTCAAGGAATTGGGATTGTATAAAAAGAAGTGAAATTAATATGATTTTTTATCTTGTGTAAAGATAAAAGATGAGTTTGCGTCAAAAACAGATTCAAGAAGTTTTGGACGAAGATGTTATGGCGAATCGTGCTGTCTTTATGCGTGAAAAGAAAAATGTCGCCACAGAGTTACAACAAATTATGCCCAAAAAACAGAGTGATATGGTAAGCGAAGTCGGTATCGCCAAGGGCATTGAAGCTCTGAATGGGCTTATTGAAAGGAAATTGTTGGCGATGGAGAAATTCTTGTCCTCTATTGGTAAAAGCTCTCGTGAATTAACCGAAATTGAATCGTCTAGCGACGCTGTAAGTGCCTATAACGCTATTGTCCGTCTTTACTTGGCGAGTGGCTTTTCTCGTGATTCACAAGATATTGTCAAGAATCAATTCCAGAATCTCCAATCCAACATTGATGCGATTGTCTATGGGTACAATCAAACGATTGACTTTTTGTTCTCCGAAGCCGAACCCTCCAAAGGTCTTTTTAATGTTATCCGAGCCTCCTGTATCTACCGTGCTATCAATGACCAATTATTTGAGTCTGGAGCCAATATTAATCCTCGTGTTCTGACGCAGGGTGATTTAGAAATTGAATTGAAGGATTATCTGGGGACGCTGTCTGCTGACCGCCAAGCCATGTTACGAGAATTCCAAGGCGAGGTTGGAGGACCTGCTCTCTCTATCGCAAATCTCCCTCTCCGTAACTTTCCTGTGCTGGGCGACGATGTAGAAGAGCGTATCCGTGCGTTGGAAGTAGAAAAGGGCGTGACCATTCCTGAATCCACGAAACAGGCTCTCCGTAGAATCGCTCCCCTAGAAGCCGAAGCGAGTGCGAAATCCATAGGAGATAAATTGGATGCTCAAAATGCGGCTGAATCCGACATTGCTCGTATTCGTGATGCTCTTGCGAATATCACTCAAAGTAAGAACCAGTCGGTAGCTGAATTGGAATTAAAAAGAGAAGAATTAAACCGAATGCGTCAGGCTTTAGATATTGCGTATCGTGATGCTGAAAGTCGTGGCGAAGAACAAATGTTATTACAAGACGATGGTTATCAAGATGGCATAACATATTTTGAGGGTCTATCAAGGGAAATTAGAAGTCTAATTGCGAATCAACAAACTCTTCAAGCTCAATCTACTCAATTGGAGGGTCAATTATCTAGTGCGAATGAACGGCGTAGAGCGATAGAACTAACTGTACCTGGTGAGCCTCAAAAAATATTCAAAGGTAAAAAACTAGAAGAAGAAGAGAAGGAGAAATTACCTGTATCCATAGAATCCTACTCAACTCTTCCCAAGAATAAAGATGGTTCTGTAAAACTATCAAGCAAAGAATTCAAGAGATTAAGTCGTAGCGAACAATCACAAATCAGACAAGTTTCGGCTGCGTCTTCGTCTGCGTCTGCTCCTATGGTATTCCGAGGTATGCCTGAATTACCATTTGATTGGAGTCAAGTTTCGGCTGCGTCTGCTCAAAGCCCTGATGCTCGTGCTCGTCCTATTGCTCGTAGATTAACCGAAGAAAGCCCTGATGCTCGTGCTCGTGCTATTGCTCGTAGATTAACCGAAGAAAGAGCAGAAAAAGGTCTTTATAGTCCTGGTGATGCTCTACCAAAAGAGCGTCCTGAGGTATTCAAAGGTATGCCTAAAATTCCATTTGATTGGAGACAGGGTAGAGGTAAGAGTCACTTTCGTCAGCGTGGTCTAGCGTCCATGCGTTCTCACTACGGTCATCAGGACAGCGGTTCCGAATCCGATTGTGGCTGTGATTCGGATTGTGAGTGCGACTGTGGCTGTCACAGAGAACAAATTCACTATGGTCGCAATCGTATTTTGGGATATGATGATTCTCGCAATGAGATGTATAACTGTTAATTTATTTTGTAATAAAAATAAATTATTTCTTCATACTGGGAGCAGGTAGTAAGTAGCCCATCGCTGAACTCAATAAAGCCAACCAAACATTCGTCATTTTTCCGTCTGGATTAATGGATATATTCACTATTCCTGAAATGATAATCACACCGCATACAGTGAGTTGGCTTATATACACCACACATTCTCGCTGGTTGTGTCCGCACCACAAGTCTTTTTCGTCGGTCTTTTCCTCCATTTATTATCTACGCAATAAAAAAAAAATTAATCAGAAAAAGATACGGTTTCTTTGGAAGCCATCGTTAAATCATTGGAAGCCATCGTTAAATCGCCTGACTTTTTCTTCCATTTGAGAAAGCATTGGTATTCACGCACGGCTCGTTTCATTTCTTCTTCGGTAAAAGTAAAGGTCGGCGGTGAATTCTTTTTCGGCATAGGCACATGCGTCGCTTGGTAATACGCTCGGTTATACTCTTTTCGTTTCTCGGCATCCATATTATATTATACATAATATAATATTTTTAAGTTATTTTTTATTTTTTTTTCAAAATAAAAGCATTTCATATTTTGCGGATAATTTTTAAAAGTGTTTGTTCCTGTTCTTGCGGTATGTACCATTTCTTTTCACTGGCTTTCCATTCTCCGCCTAAAGACTTGATGATTTCCTTAAATGGATAGGTATTTATCGTTCCATTATCTAATGGGATTAACCTGCGTGAAAGACGCATTCGCTCTAACCGTGCTTCTGATTCTCTTTCTCGTTCTCGCACTCTATTGTTAAACGCCTCTCGCTCTCGTTCCAATTCCTCTATACGAAGACGCTGTCTTTCCGCTTCTTTTTTCTGTTGCTTTTCTCTGGCTCGTTTCTCACAACGGTCTTGTAACCACCGCTGTCGGCACTCGTCGCACCGATAATGTCCGTCAGCAGAATGGCGGACTTTGATTTCCGTCATCTCTTTTTCGCATGACGCACATTTGATTCTTCCTCCTGCCTTGACAAACATCTCTACGCAGGTAGAGCCTATCGGATACTCTTCATTTTCATACTTGAGCGTATTCACATAACGAATATGCGGTTGATTACAGGTACAGCTCATCGTGCTGTCTGGTCCGTAATCTACCGCTTCGCCTACGATACGACCGTTCTTGATAAGTTCAGATAGCGAGTGTCCTGTATTAAGCAGAAAATTAAGAGGAAAATTACCGCTGAGGTCTTCACGACCATAGCCGTCCGAGTTGCTGGAGTAATCGTCTGACTCCTCATTCATTATTATTTTATATATATGTCTTAAAATAAATATTATATTTTTTTTAAAAAAAATGAAAAAAAAAGATTTAAAATATAATCTTCAAATATTAAAAGGATGACGGATAAAAAATTATACCGAGAAATTGTGGATGCCGCCAAATTGAGATATTTAATTGAAAACGCCCACGAATTTCACCTCGGAAAATCGTATATTAACGGTAAATTGGTAGATGGCGAAGCTCAACTGACGATTATGAAGAATTACTTGGAGGCGATTGAACTCGGTGGCGGCGAACTGGCGATGGAGTATCACCAACACGACGGAATGGGTCGGCGGTGGTCCAAACGCCCTGGATTAGCCAATATGAGTCGTATTGTCCGCCATACGATTACTCGTGGTATTCTCCGTGATATTGACGCAAAATCGGCACATCCAACATTACTAGAACATTATTGTAAAACGCATAACATCCCCTGTGTCTTTCTCTCGGAATACATAGAAAACTATGAATTGTGGCTCCAACGCATCTGTGCCGACCGTGGGTGGGCTCGTGATGAAGCCAAGAAATTCATGTTGGCTCCAATCAACAAAGAGTCCAACTCTATTGACTATCTGGCGTGGGATAACAAGAAACTCCGCTCGGATATCCACTCGTATATGATGGAAATGAACCAAATCAATCGTCGTGTCTGCGATATGAATCCTGACCTAGTGAAATTAGCCGCCAAGAAAAAAGAGTACAACATCGGTGGTTCTACCGTCAATCGTCTCCTCTGCGATTTGGAAAACAAGATGCTCACCTGTATCACCGAAGTGGTGGTTGAGTGTGGCGGTGAAGTCAATGCGTTGGTCTATGACGGATGTATGGTCAGTCATATCTCGGATATGGACGAGTTGTGTGCTCGTGCCGAACGCCGTATCAAGGACCGAATGGGCGTATCCATGCGAATCGTTGAAAAAATTATGGACGAAGGCGTGGATTTAAGTCAGTGTCAATTACCTAGACCTCGTTTTAGAGTCAAGGCGGAAGAGGTGTCGCCCTCGCAAGAAGAAATCGTAGAAGCATCGGAACGCACCAAGACCAAGAAGAAGGAAAATACCGAGTTAAAGAGCGAAATGAGCGACGAATTGAGTCAAGCCAAAGACGATAAAAAGAAAGCCAAAGAAGAGCGTAAGAGTCAAGCCGAAGCGTTAAAAGACGAACGCCGTGAAGCTAAGCGGTTGAAGCGTGAAGAGAAAGAGCGTCAAGCCGAAGCCGAACACCAAGCTAAGAAAGAACTCCGTGAAAAGAAGCGAGTGGAGAAAGAACAAGAGCAACTCATTGAAAAGCAACGCCGTGAAGA
>Ga0181358_1000487_pt1 | contig 17724 bp, 20 predicted proteins | sample Fa13VDMM110SD_FD_130096 | JGI IMG/M metagenome (GOLD analysis project Ga0181358, IMG submission 130096) | Freshwater viral communities from Lake Michigan, USA - Fa13.VD.MM110.S.D | ecosystem: Environmental > Aquatic > Freshwater > Lake | place: USA: Michigan | collected 2013-09-24 | reverse complement strand
TATATGTCTTTTTTGAGTAAAGTTCTAAAAGATAGTCAAAAACTACAATTATTTGGTAGAAATGATAAAGGTAAAGTTCGTCCAGTAAGTTATTACAATGACCGCACAATACCAGATGAGGAACTACGCCAACGAAGAAAACGATTTGCGGAGCGTCTTGCAGATTATGATGAGGATATTAAAAAAAGAATTGATGTTCCTGTAGGTTCAGGCATGAAGCGTAAACCAGGACGACCCAAGTCAGGAAAGGGCATCTCTTCCACGTGTAAGGAACAAACCCCACGATGGATTGAACTTGGACGGTACAGGATTAATGGTCGTCTTTTAGATGAGAAGCAGCTTCTCTCTGTTCGGTACCAATCGGGAACGGCAGTCCCGCAGTTCCCAAAGATGATCCCCATCAGTGATGCTTTTCATGAGCTTCTTACGAACCTATTTGAGACAAAGAAACTCGATAAACGCTTGATGAAAGAACTTGACCCGGAAGAGCAACGGTCAGCAGAGGTTCTTTTAGTAAAGTCAGGGGTAGGTCGTGGCTTTGGGATTAAAGAGATTACCCCAACGGATGAAGAACAGAAAAAGATTAAACGATTTGAGGTAGTGAAAGGAAGTTATTTAGCAGGTAATAATGCCCCCGCAGTCATACACGAACTTCGGAGTCTTATTATTCACTTCATCACAACAGGTCATCTATCTCGTAAAGAAGGGCTGCGGTCTTTGGTTGAACTACAGTAAAAAACGATTTAAACAGAAAGACATAGAAACGCCAGACTATCAACGTATTAAAAATAAAATCTTATCATATAATAATGAGGTATGAATATAAGAGAGAGAGAGAGAGAAAGAATGTCATACGAAGAAGGGATCACGCGTCAGGCAATGAGACGCAAAGAAGAACAAGCCTTTCGAGCGAAAGAACTCCTGAACCGTTCGATCGAAGACCATCGGCGACGGAAAGAAGAGACAAGGGTGGCAAAAGAGAAACATGAGTACTTTTTATATCAACTGTGTAAGCATGGGGACATACATAAAACCCATCCTTATTACACTTATCCTTATACCCTTGACTTGGAACTGATGCTACGTATAGAGGAAGAGGACCGCGTGATCTTGGAAGACGAGCGACGAGCCTTGGAGGACGCACGCTGGGCGATCGAGGACAAGCGGACCCGCGAGGAAGACCGAGACAACCAGCTCCATCAAAAACGATTTGCCTTTCAGGAGCTCGGCTTTCATCTTCGGCTTCTAGAGATCTTACAGATGTCGCATCAGGACCCGCGTATACAACACGCACTAGACTACTATCATAAGGACGCCATGATCGAGGAGATGAAACATATTCATTTTTACCGTAAACAAATTTAAATTATATATATATATCTAATATGCGTGCATCCTTGATCTGTCGTATCCTTTGTATGCGTACGGTACGCCGAATACGTAGGGGTTACAAGGTGTATCCGCATTAAATTGCGGAATATGATAAAGCGTACAATGAAACGAACAAGGCCAGAATAGCAGAACAAATCACAATAGACTGACAATTTTTTCCCACATTAGAGAATATTCCTTTAATTTACGCTTGCTATGAAGCACAAACAAGAATGGGACTAAATCGTGTCTTCCTATCATGGGTAGCATACGAGACAAAAGGAAGTGATAGTTGACCATGTTCGTCTTTCGTTTAATCCGATTGTAAACCGTTTCAATCTGCTTAAATAAATTAATCAGTCTTTCTTTTTCATGTTGAAGCAAGGCGGGGATTTTTATACCCTTTTGTCTCATGATGAGATACACGCATGGGTAATATTTTTTTAGCTTGTGTTTTTGCAAAGAAGCCTTAATGTCTTCCTGATGTGTTCCTGTGCATAATTCCATGACGTCGTCAGGGATACATAAACTATTCGCACAACTCAATTCATCGAGCTTCTCTTTAAAATGTGTCTGCTTTTCATAAGGACTTGAAGGGGGGATGGGTCTATCTTTGTATTGGACAAAGGGCTCAGTAATTCCGTACTCAATGACGAAACAATGCCGACAAATATATATCCCGTCATCCATCATAAAATGATGTTCACACTTAGGCACATCACAAACGATTGGCTCGGGGAACTCTTCTTTAAACATGTCAAACAACGCATTCATTTTTTTATTCATTCTATCATAAACATAGATTAAAAATATCTCTTTAAATAAATTATGCCGATACTATTGGGATTTTTCCCATCCTCGCGAAAAGGGAAACGCTACCGGATGGTCTTCGCAAATCCTCGTGAGATTGTAGATTTCGGTTTAAAAAATGGTTCTACCTATATCGATCATGGAGATGAGACAAAACGTTTAAATTACTTAAAACGACACCAAGTAAATGAGGACTGGTCTAAAATCAATCCTGGGTCTGCCTCGGCTATCATTCTATGGGGTGAGAGCCGTGATATAGGAGATAATTTGAACCAATATTTGGACAGGTTTAATATTCAAGTTCAACCCGGTACTAAAATTATATTGTGAATGTATGGACGAGGATTGGTTCTGGGTATATGCTGATGAATGGTTTTGAGTTACAGTCTCGGGCTTCGCCCTCGTTGCCGACCCCCCTAAACAGATATTTTTTAAAGTGTATAAAATCTAAGTGTACTTTAAGATGTCTTTGTTTGGAGGAAAGGTACTAAGTGAGAACACGCTTAAATTATATGAAGCCAATCTAAAACGGTTAAATGGAGGTGTGCTACCAACCAGCCCAGCTTTCCTGAAAAATACAGATGCGGTCATGGAGAAGATAGAGAAGTTTTCAATGAACACAAAAAAGACCTATTACATTACTATTGTCTCGTATTTGAAAGACAAGAAAGTCCCTAAGAAGTTAATCAAGTACTACACGGACAAGATGGACGAACTCAACAAGACATTTGAAGAGAGAAAGGGCGAGAAGACAGAGACACAAGAGAAGAACTGGATGGAATGGGACCAAGTATTAGACCATTACAAAAAACTAAACCCCGCATCATTGGCCCATCTGGTCTTGGCTCTGTTCGTGTTACAGCCTCCAAGAAGGTCAAAGGACTATTTCCTCATGCGAATTGTCCCAGAGTATAATGAAACCATGGACAAGGACTTTAATTATCTAGACTGGAAGAATATGAGGTTCTACTTCAATAACTACAAGACCAAGGGAGCCTATGGTACGCAAACGGTGGAAGTCTCGCCAGAATTACAGGAGGTCTTCCATAACCATTTCCCCCTCAAAAAGAAGTTCACCCCATTCTTTCTATTACAACGTGATGGCGAGCGTCTACCAGACAACGGGATTACTCGAATACTGAATACTGTCTTTGGTAAGAAGATAAGTGTTTCCATGCTGAGAAACATATATCTCAGTAGCAAATATGGAGAGCAACAGAAGGCGATGGAAACCGATGCATCGGCCATGGGAACGTCTACGGACATGGCGAGCAATGTTTATACAAAGTCCTAATCTCGCACTCCGTGCTCGGTGCCGACCTTTTAGATATTTTACAGTTTATATGAAATATGTAAATAGATATTCTTATAAAAGAGTAATTATGTAAAAGATAATCATATTCGGTCGCAATTATTCCGGAATTGTTCCATCTTTACATGATTATTCAATTGATTATTTACATTTGCTTTGAATATGTAAATAATTATTTGTCGTTTGGTATAATATCTAAAAGGTCACACCCATTTGATTAAGATAATCCAGAAGGATTTCGTCATTCTTTTTTGTGTCTCCTTTGAAGATATTCAAAAAATCATCGTATCGTTCATAGATGGGTCTGTGTTGTTTTTGATGGGTCATGTAGTCGTCGCAGGCGAGACAAAAGTACCCACAAGTAGTAGCGTCTATATGTTGGATTTCACGATTAGATATTGCTATTTTTCCTTTAACAAAGTCTTTGATTTGCTCAGGAAAAGGTAAACCAAAGCTATCAAAGTATATGACCTCTTTTGTTGGGAATATTTTGAGCAAGACCCAATGTGTACCATTTCCTACATCGCTATCCTCCATGTTAATGATATATGAACCAACGTAACACCGATCTGGTAATGTATCTTTACTAAACACACCAACAAGGGGCAGTTTAAGTATTTGAGCGGTTCTCTCCAGATCGGTTGAACTTGTTGTGTAATCTGTCATTACATTAATAGGATATTTAGTAATAAGGGTTTGATGTTTCTTTGAATGGTTTCATGGCCATCGACCCGGTTTGAATTACGGTATCTTCGGTTATACCTCCTCCGGCAAAAAGACCCTTGCCGTATGCGGTCTGTTCCAAATCAGCGATTACCTTGTTTTTATCTAGAATAATCTGGGTCAATTGTTTTTTGGTGAACTTACCACCGAACATACGCTTTCCAGTATTGACAACATCACTAATGCTAAACTGTTGTTCTTCGATGGGCATTCCCATTCCTCTCTTCATTTTCCCACCAAAAATACGCTTTCCGGTACGTACGACATCACTAATGCTAAACTGTTGTTCTTCGATAGGTGTTCCCATTCCTGCTTTTGCTAGACCCATCTCCATGAGTTTCTTGGCGACCATAGGAGCAATAATCTTGCCCGCCTCAGTCAAAAGAGACCCTCCCTTTTTCATATCTGTTAGTTCCATCATGTTATCACGAGTAACACGCATGCCCTTGCTACTCTTTAAAGCCTTCTCCAATAGTGCCATTGCTTCTGGCTTGAGTTCCATAGCAAAGCGTCCCGCTTCATCCAACATATCACGGTTCAACTGAATAGCACCTCCTTTTTTAACAGACCGAACCTGAGCAGGTGACATTTTCATACGAAAACCACGACCCACGTTGGCAGCATAAAGTCCTTCGCCCATCGTCTCTTCGCCCATTTTCTTTTTGATAGCGTCTTTGATCATCTTTTTCGCTACTTCTTTCGCGATGGGTAGAGCTTCATCAATAGCTTCTTTACCTAGTTTCTTTCCAATGCTTTTAACGTCTTCTAAAAACCCATCGCCCATCTTTTTTACTCGAACCATATGAAATAGTGCGAGATTTTTATGATGAGATTTTTTAAAATTACATGAATATGTTTCAAGTAATTTTATTTAAAAACTATGATTTATGATTTATGATTTAGTCCGACACACGCTGACCTGAACCGACATTAATACTGATTTCACGAGTAAAAGTAGCAAACACCATCAGGTTGACCGCGGTCGCTCCGACCACTTGGCCCAAAATCTGGATTGACCGAGGAACGCCACTCTCGCCAGGGCGACCACGGGAGCAGTCCACGTAGTAGTATCGGTACAGAGAGTCGAACTCATCAAGACCAATAAGACCGGAAGCGAGACCCGTCGTCTGACCGCCGTTCAACTGGTTGGAAGTCGCGAGCTGTTGAGTGAAGGCGACGAAATCGTACTGTTCATTGTCGTTGAAAATATTACGACCCGAAATCTGGACATTGAAGTTCGTAAGAGCAACTGGATCAGGGGCACCACCCGAAGAAGAGAAGGGAGAAAGAAGGGAAGTAGACACAACCCCTCCATCATAAGGATCAGTACCTCCCACGGTTCCGTTTGATACCGCTGGAAGGAATGACATGACAACAATACTCTTCAGTCCGGGCAAACCGTTTGAAACCAGGAAGTTAAAGTCCGAGGAAGTGGCGTTGAACTGATAATTGAAAATGTCCTCGTAAGCAATCTTTTTAATTGGATTGGCGATGTACTTCTGCTCGTTTTGGGCCGTCATCGTGTAGCATGGAGCATACAACCGAACACTGGTAATAGGGCAGGTCACCTGATCCGTAAGTGAAGCAAACTGAGTTCGTACAATTGAAACTGCGACCTGTCCAGCCACACGAGCACCCGCAGCGGGGGCTGCCTGAAGTCCAGCGACAGCGTTGGTTAACCCTTGACCAGGAGAGGCGGAAGCCAGCATGATCGGGCAAGTACCGCCACCACCGAGCATGGTTGGAGCTTCCGACAACTGAAGAGCACCGCTCGCCACAAAAAGACCCGCCGAATCAACACCCGTCGCAGTCTGGAAGAACTTACAGAGGCACTGATTCGTGTTGATGTAAAGGGTCATTGCCGCTCCTTTCATGAGTGGAAGCTTTGCGAAATAATCGGACACGTCCTTCAAGCGAATAATCGCGGGGAAGACAATACTGCGACCCGTTGCGGTTGACTCGATATATCCCTTAAACAATGCTTTCGTCCTGGCGGCGTCAGATCCCAAAAGAGCAGACTTGTTAGCAGAAACACTGCCCGTAATAGTAGACGCACCCGCTCCCACCTGAAAGTTCAACCACTTCATTCTCTGCATGAGACCACTGTTGGCACAAGAATAGACACTATCACTGTTAACAGTGGACTCCGACCCAAGAGCCACATTCGCAGTATAGGCACCCGCCGTCGCACCTCCACGATACGAACCAATACCGTTCAGGGGAACAGTCATAGAGGTTCGGTTATTCGAGAGACCCGTTCCGTTTCCGGCGAGAACGTTCGTAGCAGAAGCCACAGTAGTGTTATATACCCAAGAATCGTGAGTACAAGGGCAGAAACCAGTCACCTTACCCCAGCACTTAATATCGTCCTCCGACCATGTGGTCAGGTTCTTAAACGAGGAGTACACGTTCAAGAAGCCCGTCTGTTGGACGACTGAACCGCCGTTCAGCTCAACACTCATCGAATGAAGAAGGTTCCAGTAGCCCGCCTTGAGGGCACAGGCGAAATCAAGAGGGGTCGCATTCACGGTAAGAGAGGCAGACTGAACCTGAAGAACCGTTGGAATCACGATATACCCCTCCGAGTACTGGACATATGCTCCGTTGTTTGAGAGACTGGTCGTATTTAGTACAATTTGTCCAGAGTATGAACCCTGATTTTGGTCATTGACATATAGCCACTGTTTATCCACGAAAATTGGGGGTTCTTCCGTTTTACTTTCCAGAGACATATCCAAAGTTACAGCGTCGGCACTCATTATATATTACAATTAGGTTTTTTAATCATTTGAACGAAATATATTTTTTGGGCGTTTCTAATTTCAGCATAAGACTTGAAACTTGCCTCTTTCCTTGTCCAACCATCTCTTCCGTCACTACCGCAAGCGTAGGCATTTTTGTGGATACACGCCCTTTTGACATTCCAACCCGTCCGTTGATCATAGAGCATTTTGGCATTTATATAAACCTATATTTTTTTAATATTTGGCTTCCATCATTTTATGGGCATCTTCATCGATGACCAATAGAACCGTCATATTTGGGTCCAGCAATACCACGCTACGGTCGTTTTGGTCGGTAATAGTTACGAGTAGGTTGTTATAAAATCCAGTTTGACAATCAATAAAGGACATTTGGTTAGGGGCTACGACAAACTGAGCCCCGAAATTACCCGCTGGTGGGAACGAATAAATGAGACTGTTGGGGATGCTGTAATTGTTATTGACTAGGGAACATTTCAAGAGATAGGTTGACAAAGGCGAAACTTGCGGAATGGCAGTGCTGGATGTGGTTGTCGTCACTGCTATGGTTGATGAGCTTGGAAAAGTACCCGCTGAGAAACCTATGATATCACGGAAACCATTTGCAGATACAACTAGTTGGGGATTTGTGTTTGTCGCTGGAACAGTCCAACCAGGAGTTGTGGGTTGGTCGTAATTTGCTGGTGCATAAGTGGTTGAGTTCATGGGATAGGATACTACATCAATTTTATAGGTTGAGGTATTGACTGCCATGGTGAGAAACCAAACAAACTTATTTGTGGACTTCTCAATAAGATAATGTTTATTATTCAACATGGTTTGATGGAGATAATCATTCAAATTACTGATTTCATAGAACCCATCCACAATCGGGACATTATAGGTAGTACCATTTACCCATACATAAGAAAATGAGTTATTTTGATAAGAGACGGAAATATTTGGAGTCGAATAATACATGGTTATGGAAGAAAGAGCGATCGTTGTGCCGTGTTTTACATCTATTCCTCCTCCCGGGAAATTATACTCTAGAACTGTATTGTTCGTTCCTGGAAGAACGTTTTTCTGTGTGAGGATCAACGTACGCATATATCATATCAAGATATTTTATGAGATTATATGATTTCAAAAATCTCTTGATATGATAACATGGACGCTACTGAGACAATCCTACACGTGGGTGAATTGATGCTCAAAGAAGGAATTATTACCGACTTTGGGTTTAAGATATTACATAATGATTTTTTAGCGGATATTGCGGAACCGATAGAGGCGAACGAACTCAAAAAGGCCACACGGGTTTGTATGTTCATGGTTATTGTATACAACATGACCTTATTGTATGGCGGCTACTGCCAAGAAAACAATTTACCCATGGATCATTACGATATATTAAAGCCTATCGCCCTACACTTTGAGCAAGTCCTGCCAAAGATGCTACAGACCCTATCCAATAAGTATTTGGAAATCTTCCATGGAGCCAAGGTCGCAGCCTTTGTACATGGTCATAAGTTTGAAACCTATGTTCCAACTCACCCAGAAGACCAAAAGGTTCTTGATGAAATAGGGTATAAAGAAGATGATGCTACTCCTGTTGTGATTAATGTTTAGAATGAATATAGAAATATAATATTGGGTTATATCAATGGCGACGCCTTCTATGTTAAAGTGTATCCGCGAATGGAGACTAAAAAACCCTGAACGACACGCAGAGCAAAACAGATGTGCGAATAAGAAATATCACGACAAAAAACGAATGTATGATTGGGGAAGGATATCTAAGGAGTTTAGGAGGATTTGTATATAAAAATCTTGGGTGGGTCTGTTTTATTTAGGAGTTTTTTCAAAAACTTAAATAAAAATAATTCTTTATTATAATTAAATTAGGGTATAAAGATTTTTTATCTAAGGTATATATAATGAGGTTCACTGAAAAAGTTGATGTTCGGGCTGTCCGTTGGTTACTTGCTAACTTGTCTCCTGAGTTTATCCAGTCTCATTTAGGTGAGGAGAAGGGAGAAACATTTAATTTTACCTATGTCAAGCGTATTCTACAAAACTATGATAAACACAATGGAACGGTTGAGGTAGTCTATTCAAAAAAAGATAAGTTTGGTATTTTGCGTGATTATGGTCAAGGTATTCAGGGACTTCCAAGCAAGTTTAGGGGATTAATCTGTAAGAATATGATTGATGTGGATATGGTGAACGCTCACCCTACCATTATTCTAAACTTATGTAAAAAACACAATGTACCATGTCTGTATTTAGATGAATATGTGAAACACCGAAATGATATTATAGCCCGTGGTGACTGTTCTAAATTAGACATCATTATTAGCATGAATAAACGTCAACCACTCAAAGGTAATATTAGTATGTGGTTGAAGGCGTTTGATATTGAAATGAAACAGATCCAACAACGATTTTATAAAATGCCCGAATACGAAAAACAGAAAGCAATGGCGGAGACTAATGCTAAAAATAAAGAAGGATCGTTTATGAGCCATTTGGCAACAACTCATGAAGTGATGATATTAGACGCGGTTCTACCCGTGGAACATGTGGCATGTCTTATGTTTGATGGGTTTATGACGTATGATAAGACAATAGACCTTACTAAACTATCTCAACGTGCTTCATCCGTAGGTTTTGATATTCAATTTTCTTATAAATCACATGATAATACATTGGTTGTTCCTGAGGATTGGAAGACCGAAGACAATCATGATAACTTGTACGCAACGCTCAAAGAGAAATATGAAAAAGAATATCGTCTCTCTTACATCGAGGAAACGGTCAACTATTCTTATAAAATCGGGGGTAAGTTGTGTTTCTTTAATCATGGGGATTGTTCCCAACATTTTAATAATGTGTTGATTAATAAACAGTCCTTTTTTACACTATGGAATAAAGACCCTTCAAAACAAACCTTTCGTTCAGTGGGGGTTTACGCCCATGATGTCCAATGCCCGGACGGTGTTCTCAATCTGTGGATGGGGTACGCAGTAGAGAAACTTCCCGAAAGTGACGCAGACGTAACACCTATGGTCAGCCACATTCACGCTTTGTTTGGAACGGATGCCGACTTTATCTTGGACTGGTTCGCTAACATGTTTCAGTTCCCCAGTAATCAATCTCTTTTAATTGTGTTACAAGGCGAAGAAGGCTGCGGCAAAAGCGTCATCCTGGACTTTATGACCCATATTATGGGTAAGCATGTATCGATTGAAATACAAGATGTAAAAGAGAACTTATTCGGTCGGTTTAACGGTCATCTTGCGGGCAAGGTACTCCTAAATATCAACGAAACAGACCGACGAGAAATGGCACCCTTCATTGAAAAATTAAAATCGGTCATTACTTCCCCTACCATTACCATAGAAGAGAAGGGACAGAAGAAGTACGTTGAAGACAATCACGCTCACCTATGCATGACCATCAACCCCGAGAATGTTTTACCCATTAAGGAAGGGAGCCGTCGGTTCTTTTATTCACGAGCGAGTAGTCTGTATATTGGTAATACGGAGTATTTTAATGAGTTGTTTGCTTTCATAGAGCGACCTAAAAACCAACGGGCCTTTTATCAGTTTCTCATGGCTCGTCCTGTAAAACGAAAACTGACCATTAAGGACATTCCCGATAGTGAGGTCATGAAAGAATTGTATGAACTCAACCGAGACCCAGCCGAAGACTTCGCCGCGGAGTTTATGGGTGAGCATTCCTCGATTGATACGTACACCATGTACAGGCAGTTTCTGCAAAAGAACGGGTTACAGTTTGAAATCAGCCGGAAGTGTTTTGAAATGAAGTTTACGAAATGTATGGCGAAATATGGTATTGATAATAAGCGAAAGACCGTAGATGGTGTGAAATACACCGTTTACTTCAAGCCCGCCCCTTTGGTTTAGAATGGGTTTACCTACCCTCTCCTGGCAGACTTGGCGTGTCCACTTTTTTGAGGTGTGGCCGGGGAGTGTCCCTTGGGTGTGTCCTGTGATTTCTTACCTGTAATGCTCTTGTATATATATATTATTATTATTATTGTTATCATAGGACACACCTGACACAGCCAAATCCCAATTAAGGGAGGAAAGCCCGTTTTCATTTTAACTTTTTTTATCAATCGTAAAATGAAAAAATGGGAAAGTCCCGAGGAGGGGTGAGTCGCGTGTCCGGTGTGTCCGGTGTGTCCGCTCACTCCGAGTTCGCCGACCTTACCCAACCAATGCGAAAAATAATAATGAACATTAAATAATGACACATAACAGGTAAGGTCGGCGAACTCGGGCGTAATCTTGCCCGTAATTAACAAAGGAATATCCCCGTATTATATGATTGATGATCCAGAACTGTATAGCTTGGTTAAAGAGTATGCAGACCTCGTGTATAAGAAACCCTCCGCCTATAAATCAGGGTACATCGTCCGTCTCTACAAGCAGCTGGGAGGTACATACACTGAGGATTTTAAGCCAAAGAAATTAAAGACATGGTTCAAGGAACGGTGGGCCGATATAGGGGAAAAGGACTATCCAGTCTTCCGCCCAACTGTTCGTGTGAATAAAGACACACCTTTAACGGTTCAGGAAATAGACCCTCAAAACCTAAAAGAACAAATCGCCTTAAAACAGGTCATTCGTGGAAAGAAGAACCTACCAGATTTTAGGAGAAAAAGCGTATAAAACAGTATTTTTTTATATTTGCATAGTTTAAATGCCCATTGACTATTCATTAGGAAAGATTTACGCCATCACATCGGGGGGGTCTGTGTATGTAGGGTCGACCGTAGAACCCACCTTAGCCCGTCGTTTAGCAAATCATCGGGGAGGATTTAAGGCATGGAAGAAGGGAAAGGCTGGGTTCTTGTCTGCCTATCCATTGATTGAGACAAATGATTATGAGATTACTTTATTGGAGCTTTGCCCATGTAACAGCCGAGATGAACTGACCGCACGTGAAAGGCATTATATCCAAACCATGGACTGTGTTAATCGTAACATCCCAGGAAGAACCCAGCAGGAATATTACCAAGATAAACATGAAATCATTTTAGAGAAACGAAAGACCTTTGACCAAGCCCACAAGGAAGAGAAGCGGGCCTACTACCAAGCCAACAAAGAAGCCCGTAAAGCATACGCCATTAAGTACTACTATGAAAAAATTAAAATACTTTGATACTGTATGTTGTCCAAGGAACAATCCCGTCAGTTACGAAAATTAAAATGCTTATACTGGAACCATTGTATGAATGACCGGTCGCAAATGATACGTGTAGATAATCATTATCTGTTCCGGAATGGAAAGACCGCAAAGAGCGTAAGTATCGATGATGATATCTTGGCCGAGTTCAAGATGTCCCAGCACATGATTTTCATGGCGTGTCTATTCTAGAACAAATAATATAATATAATATATATGACCAACAAAAACCATTTTTTTATGTCCTACTCAGGAAACAAGCGAAATGAGTTTAACCTCGCTTATGAGCAAATTAAAGACCGTCTTGAAGAGATTGAGTTTATTGTAGAGCCATTTTGTGGTTCATCTGCTTTCTCTTATTTTCTAAGTCTCAAACATCCCAAGAAGTTCAAATATATTTTAAATGATAATAACAGTCATCTCATTGAATGCTACAAAATATTTCAAGATGATGAAAAGCGAGAGGAACTCATCAAACAAGTCAACGAAATGAAGAAAGACCTTACGAAAGAAAAATATAATACCCTTGTAAAAATTGATGAAACGCCTAACTGGTTTTTTAAACATAAAGTATATGCGTTGAGACCTGGAATATTTCCATTGAAGGGAGGTCAAAGCTTAGATAAGTTGAATGATACGCCTATTATAGATTTTTTAAAAAATGAAGCCTGTCAATTTTCAAACATAGACGGGATTAAAATATTGGATCAGTACATCGACAATAAGAAAGCCCTTATTTTTTTAGATCCTCCCTATCTAATGTCTTGTAATGGATTTTATGAAAACCCAGACGGCAATATATACGAGCATTTATCAAATATAGACCTTAAAAAAAAGAAGTCTCTCATGATGTTTATTTTAGAACAGAACTGGATCTTGAAATTATTATTTTGTAAATATAGATGTATTGAGTATGAAAAAAAGTATGAGATGAGCAAGAAGAAAACGACCCATTTCATTTTATTAAACCGTTAAAGGCTACTGTTATGGCGTGTCTATTCTAAGACCATTTAAAGAGTGTTACATATTATCTGTAACACATGGGACGGAACAAAGAGCAAAACAAAGAGTATATGCGAAAATATCGTATTTCGCATACACCTGTAACACCTGTAACACCTGTAACACCTGTAACACCTGTAACACCTGTAACACCTGTAACACCTGTAACACCCGTAACACAAGTAAATATACATGATCTTCTTATTCATCAGCGAAGAATGAAAGCAGTTCATCGGCAGTATTGGAAACAAGCCGACTATGCGGTTCATGTCTATAAACTACGACAATCATTAGTTCTTATCGCCCCAACGACCTCAGTCGTCGAGTAAGACCCAGCCCCGCCTTCTTACTAATATCATCGGCAAGTAGTTGTCCCGCCTGGGCTCCCACTTCTCCCGCTACAAGTCCCGTGATTGGCCCGCCAATTGAACCAAGAGATGAAGCACCGAGGCTCATTGCGAGAGGGATACCCTGCTTTATCAGTGCTCGTGGTAGGGTCTTCTTAAAGAAATCCTCAAACCTACCCGATCCTTTCTTAAGTCCTTTCAAATACTTAGTCAGCCCAGTCCCGAGCTCTTTATCACCGAGTTCGTCCAGTATGTCTATCGAGTGAGCAGCCAACGGGTTCGCTTTTGCTGACGTTGTGATATTTTCCTTTCCCTTTGAACTAAACATGTTAGCAATACCACGAAGAGCGGACACCGGATCATTCTTGGCACGGACCGTGGTACCTTCCGTAGATTGTATAAAGGAGGCCGGGTTTACGTCTATTATCCCCTTTTTGTTCTTAGCCAGTTTTGTATATATTGAGCCCTGGCTATGACCTGTTGTCAGCACATCGCTATATTTAGCCTCAGCCTTCTCTTGTACTTCTTTCGAGTCTTTGTATCGTTGCGTAAGAGGACTAACCCCAGCAACAAACGCCAAGTTATTGGCCCAGTCTTTCGCAGTGGCTTCTGTCCCACGATGTACGACGATCGCTTGATTTTTAGATGCGTTAAAGTATACACGGGCGGTAGGCTTGCTAATGTCCTCATCCAAGACCCAGCCATTGACTTCTTTATCGGGTTGTTCCTTGTAAGAGGACGCATGAAGTCCTTTAAGGTCTTTTGCCGAGATAGAGCCACCCTTTTTTCGTTTAATCCTCCCGCCTATTTTTTCGGCCTTGGCTGCGGCATTGGTCTTGGCTGCGGCCTTGGTCTTCCTGTTAAACCCATCCTTTAAAAATAGGTCTTCTGCGTCTTTGATTTTTTCCTTGTATTGATTGATTTTTTGGTCTTGGAAAAACTCAGCGGAAGTGTCACGGTCGGGGTTTTTCATCATTTTATTGAGGTCTTCCTTAAATTTGTTTAATGCTCGATACATCACATCTAATCCACGCTCCCCACTTTTTACCTTTAAGTTCAAAATATTATGCATTGTTTCCAAATCGTCATATTTATCTTTCGGCAAAATGGACCCCTTCTTAATGCCTTCATGCTTTAGAATGGCATCAACCATATCCCGCTTATCACCACCTTTAAACTTGATTTCTTGGTCCTGGATAATTTCTTTAAGTTCATCGTCTTCAAACTCTAACAGGTCATTCTCTCTTTCACTGCGGATAGGCAGTAACTGAGACAAACGGGCAGGACTGGCTGCCTTTTCCAATGCCTTCACTCGTTCCACGTCGTCAGGTTTAGGTTTCTTAATCTGTACGTTCTTAGGTTTAGGTGTTGTATCCATCATCATCTCTTCCATGGGTTCGAATTTGACGGATTGTTTCTTAGGCGATTTCTTGGGTGATTTCTTAGGCGGTACAGGTTTAGGGTCGACGGTCATGTTCTTGGAAACTTTGATAAAGTCATCAAGGAGTTCCTGTTTCTTTTTTCGTTTCGTATCCACTCCATACGCAGATAATACCTCTTTCAAATCTTTCAACGTTAATTTAACAACGACATGGTCAATGTCTTTTCCGTCGCCAGCATTCGTAACAAGAAACTTGTCTTTTTCAAGATGCTTAAATATTGCTCCCCCGTACATATAAAGTAAGGCGTTATTTTATTGTAATCTTAAAAAATATCATTATAATAGAATGGAGGACTGTATTGATAAAGAAATCCATTTGAAATGGTGCCTTGCCTTAAATCCAAATCCAAAAAGGTGTGAGGTTCTTTTACAGGACTTGTCAAAATGTTACGGAAAGTTTAATATAAAATGAAAAATATCATATGATATAAATGACTTTAATCAATGGAGATTGTTTAGAAGAAATGAAAAAGATACAAAACAATTCAATTGACCTACTTTTTTGTGATTTACCTTATGGACAAACTTCTTGTAAATGGGACTGTGAAATAGATTTAACTTTATTCTGGAAAGAAGTTAATCGTATCTGTAAAGATACAACGCCCATGTTCTTTACATGTACGACCCGATTTGGTGTCTCACTCATCAATTCCAACCCGAAGAACTTTCGTTATGATATGGTTTGGGTCAAGTCCGCACCGTGTGGCTTCCTAAACGCCAAAAAAATGCCGATGAAGAAACATGAGATGCTCTATGTGTTTTACCGTAAGTTGCCATTATATGATCTATCTAGTCACAAGCATAAGTTTGCGAAAACAGATACAAATCGTGATAGTGATATTAGTGTCTATGGTGATCATAAAGTCCTAAACAGAACAAGTGAAGAAGGCGTACAATATGTCCGTGGAACGGGATATGAACCTCCCTTGCCCACAAGTATTCTAAAAACAGAACACGAAACCGCTTACGGTACCAATATTCATTTTCATCAACCAGAACAACGAAATGGAGAAAGCATCTATGACCCACCTTTACCTAATACTATTTTAGAAATCAAAAGCGAGAAAGGAAAACACGCTACACAGAAACCAACCGCTTTGATTGAATGGTGCCTCAAATATTATAGTAAAGAAGGTGATACCGTTCTAGACCCAACCATGGGTTCAGGAAGTACAGGAGTAGCCTGTAAAAATATGAAGAGACAATTTATAGGAATAGAAAAAGATAAAGAGATATATGATGTAGCAGTTCAAAGAAATATATAAATGGATATTTATTTATATAAAGAAATCCTATATTAGGACTTAATGGGAATTCGAGTATATGAAGGGAGGTATGTTGTTACCTACACTCGACGGGGTGTATTCATGACATATAGCACATTAAACCTAGACGAAGCACAGGCCAAATTACGAGAAATGACGGCCGAGACCATCGTAGAGCTCACACATAAGAGGTTGTATTTTCAACCAGACAAAATCTTAGAACTTCATTTTCAAACCTATATCAAGTAATTTCGTAATACTCAGTGAAGCCTTTACGAAACTTCTTGTCCGGAGCGTCCAAATCAAAGAGTAGAAAACCCATCTTGTCTTTGATTGCGTCCTTGTACATGTCAATGAGTTCTTTTTTAGGTATGTCAAGTGAACACTCACGGGAAATCATGACAAGATTTTTCACACTGGAAACCTGTTTAAGAAAAATGTGGGTTAAATTATTGCGAATCATCTTTGGTACAGCATAGAAACTTTGCGAGATATACACAAGCGAACAGCCCCGCTTTCTTGCCCGGATAAAGGCATCAGCTATGGGCCGTTGTTCTTTTTCGGTCTGGTTTACAAGGTCATCAAAAACCAGCAAAGAATTAAAGTCAGGGTCAAACTCTTTATTGATGTCAGGTATTCCATCTTTGTCGAACTCCAATATTTGAACGTTTCCATTCTTACCGCCAGTCTTATCATAAAGAAAATTATAAAGAGGCTCATCTTTGTTCTTGGTCACGATGATGATTTTTTCAAATGTATCAGGCATAAGAGAAATGAGGGACAAAAGCGTTGAAGTTTTGCCAGCCCCGCTTGAGCCCACAATACACGCACGAAAGGGGATTTTGATATGATGCTTGTCAAAGTGAGGGTTGTGACTTTCTTTCAAATACTTTTTCATATCACGATGCTCGTACCAGTTCTTCATATATATTAGGTAGTGTTTTTTATAGAAAATCAAATCCTATTATATATGTCAGCAGAAAGTCAACCAGATCCCATTCTTCCAAATTACAATCCGTCAAGTTGGGATGTTCCAACCCTATCTCCAGAAGAAAGGGCAATATTAGATACAGAATATATTACCTTTCCTATCGCTCAAAATCAGGACATTACATTCCCCATAGCACCAATCGCCCCAACCCTGCCGAATGGAACAAACACGACACAAGTCGCTACAACGGGTTTCGTCCAGAATGCAATCACGGCATTCAAGGCAGCAATCAACGTCTGGTCTGCTCTCAATACGTTTAACGGCGGTCTATCCGCAACCTCTATCACAAGGACAGGTACCATGACCATTACAGGAACGCCTTTGGCTTTGACGAATACACGATTAGATACAGCAATGTCTACCAATTACGCCTATCCCGTCGCAAGTGATAAGATTGGGTATATACAATCCTCTTCTCCTTCACCTGTCGCATACCCTACCTTAAACGCAGTTGTCGTCCTTGCTTCCCTTACTCTTACAGCAGGAGTATGGTTGCTCGTT
>Ga0181358_1000483_pt1 | contig 17784 bp, 25 predicted proteins | sample Fa13VDMM110SD_FD_130096 | JGI IMG/M metagenome (GOLD analysis project Ga0181358, IMG submission 130096) | Freshwater viral communities from Lake Michigan, USA - Fa13.VD.MM110.S.D | ecosystem: Environmental > Aquatic > Freshwater > Lake | place: USA: Michigan | collected 2013-09-24 | reverse complement strand
GATTTCATCCAGTCGATCGTGAGCAGGTATTTTCCCTTTCGAATAACCTTGTCGCGCCCGAGTGCTGTGACTGTCATATTTTTCAGAAACGCAAAGCTATGCACTGCGAAGTCATAGCCGTAATTATCCCACCAAACCGATTGGTCTATAGACAGTGGCTCGCAAGGCTTGCTGCAAATCTTATGAATCGGAACTCTAGCCCACTGAGCGCCAGATTCCAACATGACCTGAAACATCGGCACTCTTGCCGGTTCGGCTCGGAAACCAAAAATTACTGCAGGAACAAACTCGCCGACGTGAGCAGTTTCGTTGTAAAGAAATTCTCGACGAATGAACGCCTCTAAGTAAGGTGTGTCGGCAACAAGATTCATTATTCCGCCTCATTTAGTTTGAAAAGTGGCTCCGTGGGAGGGATTCAAATCCCGACCCGGTCGAAATTCCTTCGTTTTAGGATGTAGACTTTACGTTATCCATATTCTCTATCAGGTGAAACAGTATAGAACACATAACACCTTCGAGCTCTTTGATATCCAGATTATTTCTCAAGCTATCATCGATAAGTTCATATTCAAACATCAATGGAATATCATTTTCGCCAGTATCCTCGCCGACGCTCACCTTTGTATAGTGATATTCAATGCCGACGTATTCTCCCCCGACGATTCTTATGCACGCAAAGTCTTTAGCAGTATCGTGATTGAATATCTCATACTTCGGCGGAGTCGGAAGATTCATCACTGACTTCAACTTCTTCTGCGCTTCCATACTTGAACTCCTTTGCGGCAGCTTCGTCTAGTTTTGTCAAAATGTCTTTGGTATAATACTTCTCTGGGTCTTCATCGATGTTCTTGCCGAACACCTTAGATCCATCTGGCATCTCAAATCGAGTGCCTGTCTTCTTGATAACGCCATACTTCTCAGCAAGATCCAAGAGACCATAGTAACGATCCAGCCCACGAGCATAAGACAACTTCACGTCTACCATCTTATGTTCTTTGGTGAAGCGGCTCTTATCCATCTTGCAGTGAATGATATTGCCGACAACCTCTGTCCCAACACGATCCTTCTTCTTCGAGAGGAATACGATCTGCGAGGCTGCATAACGCAAGCCAGCCCCACCACCCATTACCTTTGTCGGCATGTAGGCACCGATTTGGTCAGACACGTGATTGGTGATAATCAACGCCACATTTGCCTTGGCGAGCTTTAGTGACAATGCACGGAAGGTGCCACGAATAAGCTGCGCGCGAGTCATGTCCCGCGTTTCTTTTCCTTCGTTGATGTCGCCAGTTTCTTTAGAAGTAGATAGCTGACCAAGAGAATCCAAAACCAACAGCATAGGTGGGCGATCCTTTCCACCTTCCTGATATCGGTCTATAGTGCGAGAAACATGAGTACGGAAACCTTCGACAGTAGACTGCTCCGAGATGATAACACGTTGCGTGTCAAGACCACGCTCCTTCATCATATCTCGTGTGACGGCTGCTTCTGTGTCGTAATAGATAACTCCACCTTCTTTATTATCATCGAGAAACTGTTTCATCAGCCCGAGAACAAAGAATGTCTTACCTGTAGCAGACTCGCCCGCGAAGGCGATGATCTTATTATTTGGAACACCACCAAAGATAGAACCAGAAAGAGCCGCATTCAAAATGTACGATCCGGTGTCCAAGGTTCCTGTGAACTCTGAAGAGTGAAGTCCATCGTCTGCAATATTTGTATCAACGTCTCCAATATCCTTCACCATTTGACGAAAAAAGCTTGACATTCACATATCTCCTTTGAGGTTTGGTAGGTATTCTTTCACACCATCTAGATCATTGAACATATAATCCAGCGGAATTTCATATTGTTTTACTATCTCGAAGTTTTCTTTGATAGCGTCCATCTTAGAATAATACAGCTCTGGACTTAGCTGGGCTGGTTGAAAATCATCTTCTAGAAATATGATTCCATCTTTATTGAAGTGGTCTACAATCTTTCGTGTTCCCCAATAGATAGGCACAGTTCCGGTAGCAAAGCAATCCATAACCTTTTCAGTGATCCATGTGTCCATATTACCATTCTCGATCGCAATGGAGAACATATAATCGCGCAGCCCCTGTTCTTTCTTTTCTACATCTAAGATAGGGGATAATCCCATTCTCACCATAGCTAAATTACGCTCATCATGTCCTCGACCAAAGAAATCAACTATATTATGATCTCTCAATGTTTGTTGCGTTAGCAGCCGCCTCATCAAGTTCAATCTAACTTGGTGACCAGTCGCAGATCCTTTGTTAGAGGAAATCATGGAAAGCAATTTGCTTTTCTCATGAATTTTAATATCTTCGACCCAGAAACCATTCCCTAGAATAAACTTTAATCTAGGATCTTTACCGACGAGTCGATCGTCGTGTGTAAAGATATAATCGAATGCGTGGCTTCCAAGATATTCTTCTGGTTTGTCTCTCACTGAAGCAAAAGTCAGATCGTTAATTTCGGTGCATTCTTGCATCCAACCGATTCTCAAATTAGTCGTGTTGGATTTTCTTGGTGCCCATCCAGTGTTGCGAATCCCGAAGGTATCGCTTGTATAGACGTCTACAGTCCCAGAACCATCCTGCACAATCTCGACCCGCTTTGGTCTCTTATTCAAGGTGCTGCCGCAGGAAGCTTTGTGTTCCACCATGCATGCAGTTTCTGGATTCACCTTAACAGTGTTCAACAAACTACATTTGTCGAACAGGTTTATCTTTAGCGGTTTATTCATGTTCATATTATACTTCAAATGGAATAAAATGTCAAGGGAAATTTGATTTCTTTTTCGTAATAATGACGTCTTCCATGGTCTTCCATCCTCTAGCGTCTACTGCAGTTCCGTCTGAAGAATCCAATCGAATTGGTGATTTTGGCGAAAAGGATATCGGCTTTGAGTTTGCTGAGATTATGAGAAGGATTGCCAAAGGATCGAGAACCAGAACCAGGGCAATGATAATCGCTCGAACAGCTTTGTCGAGAACCTCTGGAGTATTCTCGCCATAAATCAATTCTGCAACATATCGAATCGGTCCAACTTCTATCTGAGTATCGCGAATCTTCTGTGTGAGGGGAGACCTTTCATCTAGAAGAGAATCAACATTTGCTTGTGCGTCTCGTATTTCTAATCTAATAGCCTCACGTTCCTTAGTCTGTGCCTTTCTAGCATCAAGCCCACGAGTCACCTGTTCTACTAGAATATACTTATCAATGGCTGCATCAAGCTGTGCAGTTATCTTCTCGGCATTAGCAATTCTCGACCTCTCGCGCGCGACGCGCTGGTCTAGTCTTTCTATCGCAGCAGAAATATCACCAGAAGGTGCATTCTGATCTATGTGTGCTTTTGACAGATAACCAAATACACCAATCGATGTAATCATCATCAGAACCGATACTGCTCCCGTGAAATACACGCGCATCGGACGTGGCATTATATTCCAATTACGATAAAGATAAGATGCTGTTATGATCTTACCTAGTTCAAGGGCACTTCCCATAATGATGACAGGAATGAACGCACCAGCAAATATTGCAGCAAGACCTGTTACTGCATAGAATGCTGCCACAAGAGATAATGATAATCCGATAACCATAGCAAATATTCTATCGGAAACATTAATAGAGATTGCATCGAGTTTACGTCTAGCCACGAGTAATCTCGAGAACATGCTGAAGCTGTTTCTCGACCGCGTCCCTACGCTTTGGCCAATAGATATAATCCTTATCTGCAGTCTTAAGTAGATTGTTCAGCAGAGGAACAATGATCGCTTCTAGCTGGCGAATCTTATCTTTCATCTCAGACTCTGTGCCAGATGCAATATTGCTGCTCGCCACCTGACTCATCATTTCATGAAGCTTCTGCTCGAGAAAATCGAATCTTTCATGAATCTCTGGTGAAGTCGCCTGCGGTGTCGCAGGCTTTTCGGCAGGATCGTCGACGCCGGTGAAACCGAAGTCGAACGAACTATACTCTGTCGGAATCTTTATTGTCATCTGATGTTTCCTTTAGGTAGTCTTCAGTAGAAATAATTCGAACTGGACTTGCAGCTCCAAACGATTGTATCGATCGGAATGCCTTAGTATAAGCTGCTTCCTTACGCATCTTGTCTCTATATCGTTCTCTTTTTTCAAATGACATCTTGTCGAGATCTTGCCATTTGTTTTTCTTATTTTTCTTCTTTTTCATGTAAAGAAATCTTCAATAGAATTTCTAGGCTCTTCTTTCCATCTAATCACATTCAGAATTGATCTCATTGGATCTAGGAATGCCTTTTGAAACTGAAGATCATAATCTATGTATAATCCCAAATTAAACTCTCTTGGAAGATTATGCAGAACAGATATCACGTTCTCGTGCAGGGGATTTGGCATTTTAAGATAGCAATACTTGATCTTCTCGCCCTCTTTGATCTTCTGATATTTCTTGGTGAGCTTCATTCCTTCCAGCTTAAGATTGAATGCAATAGCACCACGCACATGAATTGGAATTGAAGAAGCCCCAGCCTTCGAGTATTTATCTACACCCTGCACACCACGCGGGAATGCGATATCTTCTAAAGGTAGTTTCTTGAAATCTATTGAGAATTTCCGAATAAACTCCTGAAGTTCTTCCTCGCTGCCATTCATGATAATTTTCATAGCCTCAGAAAGCGCCTTGCGACAACTTGCTGGGGTGGAAGACTTTACAGTTTCGATGCCCATCATCTTCAATTTAGGGTCGGCATATCGCACACCCTCAGAATCATGCACGTTCAGGATATATCTCTTCTTCGCAGTCCAGATACCACGATCCGCAATAACCTCTCGTTTCATGATCATCTTTTGTCGAAACGCGCCAACCCTTTTAGCAAGATTCGAATAAAGATTATCAATAACAGGTTCAAATATTTCACGACACGATTTATCGATGAAAGCGACGATTTTCTCCCGCGATACACTATGTGCCTTACCATACACCCTTTCAACCAATGCGCTAAAAGAAATGTAAAGCGAATCTGTATCTGCAGCAATGACATAGTCTATTCCATCCGTCTTAAGAGTTTCGTTCATATATGTATTCAGTTTATTTTCAGCCCAACGAATCGATAACTGACCGCCATATGTAATCGCAGTCGCTTGATCCAAATCGAAGAAGCGGAAGAATTCGTTTCCTAGTGCGCCATATGCGCTATTGAGCTGCACCTTTTTTGCCAGCTGTAGATTTTTATAACGCGAGATGTCTTTCTGATATTGTCTCTTCTGATCAGAACCGTCAGCTTTCTCATAACTCTTTTGCGCAACGATCATCTTGTCTTTATAGACGACGCGATCGTTATACATGCGCTCCATGATCTCAGGAAGAAATCCCTGCTTGTCAGTGCGAAAGTAACAACCATTTGGCGCAAGTGCATATCCCTCTCTAAGAGGAAGTGGTTCGTTCGAAAGCATCTGATCGACAGTCACAGAAGCCTTTCGTGTTCTGTCAAGCGTTTCCGGTGAAACATTATATTGCATGATCAGATGTGGATATAGACTGTTAAGATCGAAGGACACCACCCATTCGTGTGCGCCGACTTGAGGTGTCTTGACATACGCACCTTCGAAGGCTCCATATTTCTTGCCGCCACCAGATGCAGGAACAGAGATATTACGATTCCACAGATGATTGTGAATGATAACATCCCACATACGAACCTGCGTAAACACATCCGTGAGATTCACCTTAGCATCATACACAATCGTCAACGCCAAATCAATCAGCTTCATCTTATCATCAAGCTTCTCTACCAACTCGACATCTCGGATGTTATAATCGATAAACTTTGTGAAGTCTTCTAGATATAATGTATGCAGAGTTTCGTATTCTGAATAGTCGATTTTACGTTCACCCAGTTCAACATGGCAGATATGATCAAGGCGATACGACTCTTGCTGCGAATAAGTAAACTTCTTATACATTTCTAGATAGTCGAGAACAGCAACACCATCTATGTTGAAGAACTTCTGCAGTTTTCCTTTGATTGTGGTTTCCCGCTCGCGCAGTCTGCCCCATGGGGAAAGTCTCTTGGGTGATTGTTCTCCGAGAACATGTGCGATTCGACGCACTAGATATGGAATATCAAAGAAGGTGACGTTCCAACCGGTCACAATATCTGGCTGCGACCCGCGCTCCCATTCATCCAGGAATACGCGAAGCAATTCTGTTTCATCCTTACAACGAATGTATCGAACATCTTCTCGCTTTGGTGCATATTCATTACATCCAATGACAACAAACTCGTTGCCTTTCTTCATTGTTATGGCAATGATTTCCTGAATGGCTTGATCCGGATTTGGGAATCCGTTAGCGGAAGCAACCTCGATATCGATATTCACGATACGAATCAAATCGCGGTCGAAAACCAGCTCCCCGGGATATGTCTCGTTGATATAAACATATTCGAACTTCGGCAACCCATAGATTGCAAATCCGGAAACGTCTTGATATGTTTTCAGAAAGTCTCTGGCATCTCGCATACCAGGGAATTCCATAACCTCGATAGAGGCACCTTCGATACTATGCCAGATCGTTTCCTTCTTGGAAGACTTCTTTGAAGGAACGAACAACTTTGGACGATAGTGGACGCGGTCAGAGAAACGCTTTCCGTTTCTATATCCACGAACTAGGAGATTGTCGCCAACGGGAATAACACTCGTATAGAAGTTCATATTCATATTCATAATGTAATTATAGCCTATTTCATCTAGATTGTCAAGCCCTTATTTAATAGAAACAACCCATTTCCAAAATTCATATTGTATGCATTGATCAGTTCTGGCGTCGGCTCGTAGAAATACACAATCATTTCGGAATTGATCTCAATAGTTTTTGTTTTGGCAAATGGCAAATAGTCTGCGAGACCCAGCTGTTGTTTGCCATTTGGACCTTGTTGAATTCCAATGATTGCAGGTTTAATAATAATGTTGATGGTTCTCCTCGCTGCATCGACGTTACAATCTCCAATAATATCTTCACCAGTCACAATGCGTATGGCTCTAATGTTCATCGTCATCTACCTCCAGCTGGACACTTTCTCTCTGTTGCTTTCTTTTCTAAAATTCTCTTCCGTGTGAGATATTTGTTTATGAATGAAACCGGTGTTCCAAGTTCTTTAATTCTTTCATATTCTTGTACGCTCACTTGATGTGTGTGTATCTTTATCTTTCTTTCGGTCAATGGTATAACATTAACCATTGGGGTTCCGTTTTCGATTAGAATTTTACCATCAGTACCGTCAAAATTGAAAAATATATTGATTGAGGAAGTGTAATTGTATTTGTAATTTATAACAGCGGGAGGAATTATAACTTGTGATGGGTTTCGAAATGCCCATGTATTGGGAACCCAAGACCATTCGATATTTTCCTTACAACAGATTAGCCAAGGTGTTGTCAATTTCAGATGAAAATACCTATTTGGATCTAGATATCCATCCATTTGTTCATGAGGATGAATTTCGGCGTCAGATTTGCGGTCAGAATACTGCCATTGGAATCCGGGTCTATTAGCCGAATCTGAAGCCACCGCAAAATCGCACCATAGCGGAATCATGAACCCGCGATCATAGAATGCATTAAATCCCGCACAAGTCTTCATAGTTGCATGTGGGGATCCCGCAGAACCGTTGGTGCGAAACTTCGGCAACGCTTTCCACCAATTAGGAAAGAACTTGTGTGCATAGTCTATGGGATATAACTCATAGACAGAAGGGTTGTATGTGAAACAATCGATATTTACCATAGATGGCTTAGAAAAAAACATCACCGACTTCACCTAATATTTCGAGACTCTGGATCATAGTTTCGTTTCATATTATCAGCATCTTCGTCTTCTTCAGGAGACGAATTCCGACTTGTCATTGTTGAGGTCATAGTGCGTTTCTGTGTCGTTGTTTGGGGAGCTAGATTCATTTTTTCTTGACCTCGACTCCACGCAGCGACACCCAACACCGCTCCCATGGCAACATGGTACAGCCCTGCTCCCTGTAGTGTTAGTGGTATCCATTGAGTGACTCCCTGTTTTGCTGAAGCTTGAAGAATAGCCCAAAATATTGGACCGAGAATAAAATCGAAAGCACATGTCGCCATATATAACCAACCCATGCATGGTCGCCATTTCGAATTAATCCAAGACTCCTCGTTATTCTTGTTCTCTGGTGACACGAGATCACCCACCTAGAATATGGAGAGCGTGATCATAATGCTTAATTCTATCTTCAAGCCCTATAAATCCGCCATTAATTTTCTTCGTCATTGTTTTCAGGTCGCCAATATCAGCGAGTTTATTTAGATCGCGAGAGTCCCAAAACCAACCAGCGGACCGAGCTGCACCTTCAGGTGTCTCAAGATAATCTGGCGTGTTCATAAGATCAACGTCGAGACCTTGCCCACACTTCACATAATTATCATGACCAGTCAATTGAATTAGTCCACGACCACGAAAGCGCCAACCATCACCAGATTCTTCTGGTCCATTGCCCATACGATTCGCATATACGCGATTGGCAATGGCTTCTGGGTTTCTATTATATTTTTGCGCTGTATCTGGTGTGAAATACTTACCAAATGTTTTGCACAGACCCTGTGCGCTATAGTTCAGATTCTCTTTGACGAACTTAAGATTACCAGATTCATGCGCGCACTGTGCAACAAAGGCAGCAATACGCTGTGCAGTTGAGATATCAAACTCGCTGCATGCATGGTTCAGCGGGTCGACAAAATTAGATACATTATCTGGTGATGCTTCTGGAATACATGTGCTAAGGATTTCGAATGTGAGGAACATTTTATAGCCCTATTTGTTGTTACAGGCTATTTATAAGGAAGTGGGAGGGAATGACCCCTCCCACACAAACCCTATTCGCTAAGGAATTCCTTCTTTGAACTAGGTTTATTCTCCTCAGATCCCGTAGAGATATTAATCTTCTTTGGTTTCTTCTCTTCTGGGACTCGAAGTTCGAGCATGACAGTAAGAATGCCACTATCAAGACGAGCGTCGACAACCTCGACATAATCAGCCAAGGTAAACTTGGACTTGAAGTTTCGTGCGGCGATTCCGCGATATACAAATTCGCCAGAAGGAAGCGAGTCCTTCTTACCAGAGACAACTAGATCAGATTCTTCTTTGAAGATTTCCAGCTCGTCGCGATTGAATCCAGCAACAGCCAATTCAATCTTATACGAATTCTCTGTTTCACCCTTAACGATATTGTATGGCGGATACGACGGCGGCTTTGAAGCTGCCGAATGCTCTAAGATAGAGAATAGCCGGTCGAATCCAATCGTCGTATTGAGAAGCAGACGTTGATCTAGTTGTGGAAATGTAAACACCATTTTTGTAGTTCCTTCTAAAAAGCAAGGTTAATAACAATGAGATCCATTAAGGCATCTCACAGTCATTATATAGTATTCAATCTGAAAAGTAAAGCATTAATTTTTAGATATTATCTTCAATCGTGAACATAAATGGAGGCTCTTCGACAAAAGTCAGATCCGGCTCCGAATAGTCTGGACCCTTCATGACCTTTCCAGCTTCATTGCGAATTGGTTTGCCGTCTTTTCCAAGTTTTGACATGTTCGATCGGTGGACCTCGCGAAAGCAACGGTCCAGATCAATGCCATATGAGTGACCTGCGCCATATACGACATAAAGCAGATCAGTGAGCGCGTCAGCCACAGCAACGATATCATGATCACGAGTTGCATCTTTAAGTTCGAGAAGCTCCTCTTCAATGAGATCATACCGCAGCTTAACAATTTTAGATTCTGGCCAAGCTGGCACAGGTTTAACTTCTTGTTCATAAACATCCATAAACTTCTTAACTAGATTAAAATTACTATCTGCCATATTTTCTTCGCCGTACATATTAAAGATCTCCGTCTTAGCTCATCTATTGAGTGTAGCGCGAAGGAACCAACGATGTTTCTTATGCTGACCTTCGCGTTCAGCCAAGAAATTCGATAATCCATGTTCGTGATTTTGCTCGGCGAGTTCATAGCAGCGCTCGATAGAAGCAATCACAAACTGATTGTCCAATTCAAGGCGAGTGATCATGGTGATAGGGCTAGGAACTGCGTCGTCGTCGTCTCCCTGTGGGATTGTGGATAGCTCCATATATCGAGCAAATGATCCGGGAGCATAACCATTAAGAGTGCGGATGAACTCTGCCATTGGATCTACTGCACCATACACGTCCTCATAGATTTTTTGGAGCATCTTATGATATTGAAAGAAATTAGGACCTTCGATGTTCCAATGATAAAAGTGGGTCTTTAGATAAAAAACAAAGGTGTCCGCCAAAGTTCTTTTCAGGCAGTTTACAAGATCTTCCATTTCACTAGATTTCCTTAAATGCGGTCGTGCTGCGAGGTTTCCCGATATTATATTTTGCCTCTAGACGCCATTCGGCTTTTTCTTTATGAGAAATGATTTTCATTATAGCCAGAGGGGCTGCGTCCTCAGTCTTAGAAGCGTCGATCAAGTCTACAAGACCCCATTCGGAAAGAAGATTAGAAATTGTATTGCGCCGTTGTTTGTCTTCGTCAGAAAAGTTGGTTGGCTTGCCATCGAGTGCAAATAATTCTTTGAAATGCACGATGAAATATCTACGCTGTTTATGCAGAATATGACAAGATTGATAGAGAATCTTATCCTTTTTACTGGAAACGCCGATGCGTGTTAAGGTTTCTCGGACCTTGAGAAAGTCTTCTGGGCTTTTCAGTCGCACTTCAACCATATCATCGACAGTTAAACTCATTTTGATCCGCCCCTTTCTAATAACATAGCGATCTGCCGAAGCTGATCGGGACAGAGCGATCGTAGAGCTTGTTCAGCCTTAGAGCGCCCGTATCCAAAATACTCCATAACGAGATCCAAGTCGGCGCTGTTAACAGGTTTTGCCCATTTCGCAATGCGACGCATCGGTCTAAGGCTATTTATAAAGAAGTCGAACTGCTGAATGTTGTCGAGATGAGGGCGAGAGTTCATCTCATTGGCTTCATGAATAGCATCGATATGATAGGACAGAGAACGATTGGTCATAAAAGGATTATATCCCTTCTGAGCTAGCTCGTCGTTCTCTGTCCCACGCATCATGTCCTTCTTCGAATGACTGACCGCATTGACATATGCAAAGATATCAGTCATCTAAATCTACCAGTTGTTTATCAAAGAAGTGGACGTTCTTTAACGTCTTTGGGATGACGTAATGAGTCGATCCATTTTTATGCGGCTTACTCACACGCATCTTATCCTTGAACTCACGGGCATCAACAATGCATTCTAACTTCGAATGAATATAATTCCCTTTAACAGTTTGCGTCACGAACGTGAAGTTATTAATGATCTCGATATGATTAAAGGCTGTTGTCATATTGCAATATGAACCATGCACCGCGCGATCGAACGCTTCGCGGAGGTTGAAGTTAATGAACGGAGAGACCTTGAAGATCGTCTTGATCTCATTGGTTTGCCCGCTCTTTCGAATGTGATCATATGCATACGAATGCGGATCTTTCTTATTAAACTTTCTTTGAAGTAGGGTCCCGCCAAGAATCTCTACAACGGCAAGCTCGGCTGCTATTCCATATAAACAATTGTTAAACACCGAACTGAAATCTCTATCATGTTCTTGGCGATTTTCAATAATCTCATTGGATCTTGCCGTAGCAGCGGCTCGTAATTCAGGATTTGTTCCATCTATCTTAGACACATACATCATCATGTTCCTTTTCGAATGACCGCCCGAATCTTATCCTTGAACTCGCGAACATCAACAATATGTATTTTCATACTAGAAACTGCAGTTTAGCAGAAGTGTGTTGCCTAGAACAATTTGTTCTTTGATAAGGGCGCTCTCGATTTCTCTCGGGGCGACACCATGCATATCTGCATTATCGGGAATTTGACAAATCTCGACATAGAACTCCACGCCTGGACTGTCAATAGACAAGCAGTGGTTGTCGAGAATACGCTTCATCTTATTACCAGCTGAATGGGTCTCCATAGCATACAACTTGTCTGATGCGCCACGAAAAAACATTTTAACCCTGTGTTCAGTGCTATTTTGATTACCCTCATTTAGTCCAATATAAAACAATGTTTGTTCTTTCAATCCTGGGATAACCGCATAGATCTGATACCAACAATTCCTACGTAGATTTAGATATGGCTCAGTTAATATTGAACCACTAATTGTCTTCTTAAATAACACACGCGAACGTCCGTTTTTGTTGAACTGTTTGTGCACGTACTCTAACAGATCTTCAGCACAAACAGTTTTGGGTTCCCATTCAAGGCGCGTGAAGAGGGTTTCCCCTGTCGCGATGACGAAATTTGGAATAAATTTATAGTGTTTCCGGTGGAGGAGGAGGCTTGTCATGTTCTATTTCCGGAACTCGCAGTCGACCATAATCTGGGTCATACACGCAGCTGTATTGATCTCCTGATCGACAACAAACGCAGACTTGTACTGATAGTCTGCCAAGATCAAAACAAAATTGGGGATCGTGCTCTTATCGACGATGTCATACGCAGCATCATAAAGTCTACGAAACAGCGTATTCACATCCATCGAAGAGTTGATGCCGACCCACTTACGCATAGTGGCGAAGTCCTTATCACGCAGGGCTTTGATCAGATCCTTAATATCAACATCAGCAACCTGCGCCAGAATACCAGCATCGATCGAACCCGATGCCCCATATCGCTGCATCTCATTGAGAACACGACGCCAATCGGGGAAGTGTTTCATGATAAGTTCAGCCACAACCTTCTTGTCGAAAGTCACGTTCTGCTTTTCCAGAACACCGCATGCTCGTTCAAGAAACTCTCCAGCGAGAGACGCCTTCTCCTTCGAAGGAATCTTGAACTCAATGACAGAACACCGCGAATGAAGCGGCGCAATGATACGATTCTTAAAATTGCAGGTGAGGATAAAGCCGCAGTTGTTGGAGAACTCTTCCATAAAGTTTCGCAATGCTGGCTGAGTGGAGTTTGGATTTAGATAATCTGCTTCATCAAGGATGACATACTTTCTACCACCAGCCATCGACATTGTCCCTGCGAAATTACGAATATCATTTCGCAGGGTGTCAATGTTGCCGTTCATAGAACCGTTGATGATAATACTGTCGCAGTCCAACTCATCGAGCATTGCTCTTGCTACAGTAGTCTTGCCTGTTCCTGCTGTGCCAGAAAGCAACAGATTGGGGATGACACGGTCGGAAACAAACTTCTTGAACGTCTTCTTTAGTTCGAGTGGTAGGACGCAGTCATCGATAACACGTGGACGATAAATCTCTGTCCATAGAAACTCTTCGCGCATAGTCATACTCCATCATAATATAAAATAACTCTTAAGAGGCTATTGGCTCTTACTCTCAAAAGTTGATGTGCTCTCAGTCGCAATCCAATATTGAACATCACCAGTGCTAGATACAAAGTGCGCGATGCCCTTTGCAGAAACTTTCACCTTATAATCTCGCGGCAGAATCTTGAGATTATCCATCTTGAAGATCATCTTGTATTCGCCTGTTGCTTCACCAATCGGATATTCGAAATTGTGCGAAGAAGGATTCTTCGAATCGCTGGTGGTTAGAAAAGCTTTGCCGCCCCTACCAACAAGGATCATTTCCGGCAAACCAAGCACAGAGGCAGCTTTCTGAACAGAACTAAACATAGCCTTGTTCATCGTGAACTCGATATCAATGCTCGGAAGCACGATATCCTTATCGGGAGGAGTAGAAATGTTTTCCTTGGCGGCATACATATACTTGCCAGAGGACTTGCCGTTTGTGATCTTCACGCTTTGCTCTGTGAAGGAAATGTCCGCATCTTCGAACGCACTGACATAATTCAGAAACTGCTTCAGATCATAGACAGCCGCTTCTCGAGTGAATTCCTCTGCAACCTTTGCCTCCGCCAGAACAGTCTTGGCGGGAGAAACGGTTCGGATAGTCTTACCTTTCTTGAACAGAACAGACTGATTGATATCAGAGAAGTTGCCAAGAACTTCCAGAGTGTCTTTAGATAGCTTCATATTGTAGTCTCCATAGTGAAATTGATAGCATCATTATAGCTCATATTGTAGGTGTTGTCAATCTTATTTTTTCATAATCTTTTAATCTTTTTCTCTTTATTTTTTTCAAGAATATCGATGTCTGCGGTGGCAGATGCACCAATTTGCGCGAGATCGATGAGACTTCCTCCGAAGTTATAGGATCCCATATGTGATAAACGCATCCATGGACAGAGCCATACCTTCATGCCCATATTCCGGACATATTGACAGAACATATAATCTTCTGAAAGATATCGTTTCGTTTTTGGGTCGATCACGCAATCAAAGTATGCATGAATTTCACGAGTTCCGTCGAAGTGTTCCGTGCGAACATGATCTGGCAAATAGGAACGATCTGAATAAACCTCGGCAAATTTAACAAACACTTCTCTCTGAACTATCATAAATCCAGTGCCACATTCGAGAACTTCAGCCGGTTCATCTAGGCGAATCTCGGTAGTGTCGTTGGCTGGATTGAAAACATAATCGCCAACATAATTCTCTAAAACATTTGGATCTTTATCAGCGACACCCTTATCGACTGCGCGTTTGATCTTTTCCCAAGAGATACACTTCTTAGGATACGGTCCGCAAACAACATTCTTATCAGAACCAGTTTCTGCAATGATAGAAAGCGCAATCACATCATTCGGATCAAAGCCAATGTCGGCATCTATGAACATTAGATGTGTGCAGTCACTGCGCAAAAATTCATCAGCAAGATAATTTCTTGCGCGAGTGATGAGGGATTCATTATAGAGATAATGAAAGCGTAGATCCATGCCGTACTTTTCGCAAAGAACTGCGAGATCTGAGGTCGAACGAGTATACTGACCGGTGCACATACCACCATACATTGGGGTGGCAACCATGATCTTACGTTTGCGGAGTTCTTCGATACTCACATTAATTTCAATTGACATAATATCTCCATCAACACCGGTGAATGAATAGCGACGCAACTATATAGTGCATTAATCCCAAAGACTCATATAATATTTACCAAAAAAAGTTGTTCCGCGTTTAATTCGTTCACGGTTAATTTGTTCTTGATCATCATATGTAATATTGCGATCGACGATCTGTTCAAACGACCAGATCATCTCGTCGAGAATATATTCCCAACGTGCAAAGAACTTCACGTCAGCTGCTTCGACTTCTTCCTTTGTATACTTTTCATTTTTGCCATAATCGAAGATTTTCATTTCCTTCTTGGTCATATGAAGGTTTTTTGGAACATCTTCATCATCAACGAAAGGTGATCCACACTTTGTGGCTTTAAGCTGTTTCAGCATTGGAAGAATAATGAGAGCGAGAGTGCTATCCATGCCCCATGTATCATAATTATCGATACGAACATAGACTTTGCGGTGGCGTTTCGAATCTATCCAGCCACAAACCAAACTCAGCCATGAGTTTGCTAAAAATTCTCCGAGCTTATCACACGTATCTTCGGAAACACCAACGTGCTTCATCAGGTTTGCGATCTGATACGGACCCCACCAATTCTTATATGAACCGATGTAAACTCGCATGATAGATTATTCTTTTTCCAATGACATGGGGATCGTCGCTCGTCGCGCCATATCGTTATAAACACTCATTTCGGTTCGATATAATTCCTTTTCATGTTCATCGATTTGCGTCGAAAACAGAAACATCTTCATCTTAAGAGATTCGATAACTTTCTGTTGTTGCACGACCATTTCGTTGACGCAAAGAAGCTCTTCTTCGCGATCGTCCGCAATTTTCGTACTCTCGACGAGATCTCTAGCAGCATCCATAAGACACTGTTTCATACCAATCTGAGCAAACTGCATCATCTCATCATAGCTCATGACAAACGTGAAGGCGGCACTACCATCCTCGCGCTCGCTGATATTTTCAAATTCGATTGTCATCTTTAGCCTTTTAGAAAAGAGGTGGCTCTGGGAACCGAAGAACCCAGAGCCAAACACGCCCAATTATTTAGGAAGCGGCGAGAGCGCGATACCCTGCAGCCACGACCGCACGACTCGGTGTACCCAGCCGCCATACGGAGATAGAGTTCCCACTGACGGTCGTGCGCTTATTCGCATAGACGGCAAGACCCTGATTGCGGCGGAGATTAGACGCCGTCGCGGGCATGTTACGGATACCGAACTTTGAGAAAGCCTGACCTGAAGTGATATTACCACCGGTCGTGAGAAACGATACGAGTCGTTCGGTCTGTGTATTAGTCTTAGCTGTAGGCATTATAGATAGTTCCTTTTTCAGTTACGATTCCGGTCTAACATTAGACAGGAATACTCGGGTTGGGGATAGATTGTTCTACAATCTGTTCAACAACCGGAGTCGGAGGAGCCAAGGTCGCATCGACCTTGGCGTATAGGTCGAGGAAAGCAGTTTTCGTTTCCTCATCGAATCGATTAATGCACAGGCGGATCGCTCTCATACGATCACCGAACATCTTATAAGTCTGGACGATGTGAACCAACCGACGAGTGGATATAATTTCCATGATAGCGCCTTCGTCGAAGGTCTTGCGAATAATCTCAGCCCAGTTGGTGAGGTACATAACGAAGTTTGTGTCCTCTTCGTTGCACTCGCGATCATCACACAGATATCCGCGCACGATCTTCTGTTCGATCGAATTGGTGGGAAATTGCTGCTCGATAGTGATCGGGAATCGTTCCAGCCACGCATCGTCGAGGATCGACGCAGCGATATATCGACCGTCGTCGGAACCTTTTCCCTTGCTGTTGGCAGTCACAATGATATTGAATCCAGGCTTGGGCGTGACGATCTCGCCTGTTTTCTTGACATAGTAACTCTTGCCTTCGAGAATACCTTGGAGGCACATCACTTTGCCGGGATCAGCGCGATCCGCTTCGTCGATAAGCAGCAGAGCACCAATCTCCATGGCGCGGAGAACCGGACCCTTCAGAAACTTGGTCTCGCCATTGATAAGGCGGAAACCACCAATCAGATCATCCTCATCAGTTTCCCGAGACATCTGAACACGCATCATTGGGCGCTGGGCACGAGACGCAGCCTGTTCGACCATAAAAGTCTTACCATTGCCGGACAACCCAGAGATGAACACGGGGAAGAACACACCCGACTTCACAATCTTTTCGATATCCTTGAACTCGCCAAACGGAACATAGTGTGAGTCGTGCTCTGGGACTGCAGCATAAGAATATTCAGAAACTGCATTCGGATCGAACTTCTTAGTGGGGTTGAGTGCAATCACCTGAGCAGACATCTGCGGTGCTGCAACCTGTTCCGATTGTTTTTGGTTGATCTTCCGAACACCCGCAGGAGACGCAGGAATGCGATACATGCCACGGCTGACTCGATTAGCCTCAACAAAGAGCCACATCGGCTTCGGTTCGGCGATCTTCTCAGCAAATTTAGTAATGCGAGGAGCAGCCACAACAGCGCGATCACCGAATTCTGCTGTAGCAGCAATCACGAAACGCACCTTATCTTCAACAGAGATCTTCATAATTCCAGTTCCACCGTGTTTCATATTGTACAAGTATTATAGTTCATATCATCGGTAAAAGCAAGCACTAAATTAACAAGCTATTACAACGTGTTGGCTAAATCAAATCCTCGTGTTTTCAACTCCGCGCCGTCTAAAACGACTCCACACAGGTTGGCACCACTCAGATTAGCACCGAACAGATCGGCACCACTCAGG
>Ga0181358_1000481_pt1 | contig 17810 bp, 8 predicted proteins | sample Fa13VDMM110SD_FD_130096 | JGI IMG/M metagenome (GOLD analysis project Ga0181358, IMG submission 130096) | Freshwater viral communities from Lake Michigan, USA - Fa13.VD.MM110.S.D | ecosystem: Environmental > Aquatic > Freshwater > Lake | place: USA: Michigan | collected 2013-09-24 | reverse complement strand
TTCCGTAGATGGACGCCGAATTTATAACATGGGTGGTGGTGGCGCTCCTACCTATACCGAAAGCAAAGTTACCAACTCTAATATTCCTGAGTACGCCCAACCATATGTAGAGAACATGCTTGGCGCTGCGCAAAAGCAGGTATATGGCGCAGATGGGACTTCTTTTCAGCCGTACAAAGCCTATGGCGGCACATACGATGCGCAAGGCAAACAGACTTCCTACGACCCTAGCAAAGGCATAGCTGGCTTTCAGCCTATGCAGACAACGGCACAGCAAGGCATTCAAGGCATGCAGATGCCGGGCCAATACGATACGGCAGCTAACACAACCCAAACCGCAATGGACCGCGCTATGGGTATGCAATACAACCCTGCGGCTATTAATGTTCAGCAGGCGGCGGCTCCCAGTTTGCAAAACTACCAGATGGGTCCTGCGCTAGGGGTATCTGCACAACAAGTTGGCACACCTACGATGGATGCGGCTCAAACGGGGTATAACCCTCAGTTGCAAAACTTTCAGATGGGGCCAGCGCAACAAATCTCTACACAGAGCTTTACCCAACCCGGTTCTGCTGACCAATACATGTCTCCCTACATGCAAAATGTGGTAGAGACGCAAAAACGTGAGGCAACGCGCCAATCCGGTATTCAGGGTACTCAGCAGCAAGCTCAAGCAGCACAGGCTGGCGCATTCGGTGGGGGTCGTGATGCCATTATGCGTGCTGAACGGGAGCGTAATCTTAGTCAACAGATGGGTGATATTCAGGCTACTGGGTCTCAGGCCGCATATCAACAAGCACAGCAGCAATTTAACGCTGAACAACAAGCGCGCTTAGGGGCGCAGCAAGCTAACCAGCAAGCAGGCCTTACTGTAGGTGGGCAAAACTTAGCTGCAAACCTCGGTGTCCAACAACTTGGTACTCAGACTGGTGCGCAAACTTCACTGGCAAACTTGTCATCTCAACAACAAGCTAATGTTCAGAATCAAGCTGCTCAGCTACAAGCACAAGGCATGAACTCACAGCAGGCTATGCAGGCGGCTCTAGCTAACCAACAAGCTGGTTTGACTGTAGGTGGGCAAAACCTTAGCGCAGCTTTAGGCACTCAACAACTTGGCTCCGGGCAAAATATGCAAGCGCAGTTGGCAAACCAACAGGCAATGGCACAGGCTCAACAGCTACAAGCTCAGCAACAACAATTTGGGGCTAACTATGGCCTGCAAGGTATCCAAGCTGGTATGCAAGGCGCAAACCAATTGGCAGGACTCGGCGGGCAGAAACTACAAGCACAGCAAGGCATCTACGGTCTACAGAACCAGTATGGCGCACAGCAGCAAGCGTTGGAGCAGTCTAAGCTCAACCAAGCCCAGCAAGACTACGCTAATCAACAGCAGTATCCCATGATGCAGTTGGGCTCACTGTCTAACATGCTCCGTGGCTTGCCCATGCAGTCATCGTCTACTAATATGTATCAGGCTCAGCCTAATGCGCTTACGCAAGGCATTGGCGCGGCTGGCACTATGGCGTCGCTCTATAACGCCTATAACAATCCTAACGCACCTAAACCAATGGCTGCGGGCGGAATTACGTCTATCCCTCGCTACGACGTGGGCGGTCAGGTGATGAGTCAGTTGCAGCAGATGGATGACGAAGCTTTGGCACGCGAGGCTAAGGAGTCACCCAGCCCAGAGATTAAACGCATGGCTCAAGCTATCCTTAAACAGCGTCAAGCTGGTATGGACTCAACCCCACAGATGGCTGCGGCCCCCCAACCGCAACAAGACATGGGTATGGCTGGCGGCGGCATCATTGCGTTTGCTAAAGGGGATGAAGTTCCTAGCCCTTATGAGGAGGATGAAAAGCTACCATTAGGGCAACGGATAACAAATACTTTAGACCGTATTAGAAGTAGGACTGACCCTGCTTTTGTAGCCCGTAGCGCTGCTGCGCCTAACGATACCACTGCTGTTCTTAATGAAAATAAATTTCCTCCAGCAGGCATAACTGCTGCGGCTCCCAAAGCTACACGCCTTTCGCCTAGAGCAGCTGAATTTGCGGCTATGAATAACTATAAAGCTCCAACTAATAGGCCTGCCGCTGTTCCAACTAAAACTGGGGGTAAACTACTATCCGAAGATGAATTTTTTGCTAATAAGCCCGCTTCTAGTGCTGAAACATCTTATACAGGCACAAAGTTATCACCTGAATCTTTAGAAACACTTGAAGCACAAGCAGCTGGAGGTAAACGCGGCTATGCTGATATGTTGCAGGCATACTATAAAAAGTTCCCTAAAGCTGTCGCTCCTGCTGTGGACCCTAAATCTATTTTAGCTGCGACTTCCACTACTGATACGGCGGTTCCGACTGCTGATACGGCGGCAATTACTGCGGCTCAGGTTGATCCTTTAGCAGATGCACAAAAAGCAGTTAATACTGCGCAAACGCTGGCTGATAAATCGGTATTAGATCGCATCAATGAAAACGCAGAAGCAAGAAAAACTTTAGGCCTTGATCAAAATGAAGCTGCGCAAGAAGCCAGAAAAAACGCTATGGCGCAGAAGGCTAATATTAATGATGAAGCCGAGCGTACAAAATATCTTCGTTTGGCTGAGTTCTTTGCTACGTGGGGTTCTACGCCCGGCGATACCCTTGTTGCTGGTATGAAAGCAGTTAAGGAAAAAATTCCTAACATGATTACTGATGTTAAAGAGCAACGTAAAGCTTTGGCTGAGGCTGATAAAGTTTTGTATGAGTTAGGCCAAGCTGATCGCAAGGAAAAACTTGGGCAATTTGATGAGGCTACAAAACAAAAAGAAGAAGCCGCAAAGATTGCTATGCAACTTAACATGAACCTAAGCACTGTTAGGGGTGGTATTGCAAGCCAAAAAATATCAAAAGAAGGTAGTATTAAAGTTGCAGAAATTAACAAAGCAGGCGCTTTTGAAGTGGCAGGGGTTCAACAAGAAACTGCTAAATTTGTAGCTGATTTACAAGATAAAATGCGGCAAGAAGCAGCAGCAGGAAGACTTAGTGGGCAGCAACTAAGTGCGCTTTTACATGCAACCACAGAACTAGGAAACTTATCAGCTAAACTTGAACGAGCCCGTGTCGGAAATAAAGAGTATGAAGCTGCTGTCCGAGCAGAATCAATGCTTGCGGCACAATTAACACAAGACCCCACTAATAAAGAATTACTAGTTGAACTTACTAAAGCACAAGATAAACTTAGTAAGTACAAAAAGAACGATGCAGAAATAATAATTAGGGCGCAAAGACAAGTGGATGCTCTGGCTAAAAAAGCATTTGGATCAGACTTCACCCCATTTACCCCGACTACTACTCCTAAAATTGTTGACCCATTTGCCAAGCCGTAATAATGCCTACACTACAGGAATTCCTCACGGCGGCTAAACCTCAGAATCCGGGGGTAGATGACGTTGCGTTAACAGACTACTACAACAAAACATACGGTGGACAGCCCACGCCTGCGCCGCAGCTTGTCGCAACTTCGTCGCCTACATTGCAGGAATTCCTTACAGCTGCTAAACCCCAAAATCCGGGAGTAGATGACGACGCGCTAACAGACTACTACAACAAAACCTACGCTAAATCAGCGGTCCCTACACCCCCTCCGCAAGAACCAAATAAGGAAATCCTAGGCGGTATCCCACGCCAAATTGCTGACGTGCCATTGAAGGTTGGTGCAGGTGTAGTAACTGGTGTCCGTATGATTGCGGATGCGTTTGGGGCAGATAACGCAACGTCTAAAAACCTTAGAGGGGTTGAGAACTACGTTGCTGATCTATACAGCGCACAGTCTAAAAAGGATAGCCAAGAAGTTGCACGCATCATGAAAGATGCGCAAGACAAAGGCGTTTTAGACAACGTGGTTGCAGGTATTAAAGCGTTCAGCGTTGCCCCCGTAGACTTGCTTGCTAACGCACTAGGTACTTCTGCGCCTGCCATCGTAGCTACATTAGGAACAATCTTGACTGGCGGTGCGCCACTTGTAGCTGGGGCAGTGGGTGTTGGAACCGGCGCAGTGATGGGCGCTGGTGTGGTTAAGGGCTCTATCTACGACGCAACTAAGCAAATTCTTGGTGAGCGGACCAAGATGTCACCAGAGCAGATTGAAAAGACTGCGATTGAAGCCCAGAATTACGAGGGTAAGAACTTAGACCAAATCTTGCTCGGCGCGTTGATAACCGGTATAGGGTCTGTGACCGGCGCTGAAACTGCACTGGCTCGCCAACTTGCCAAGGGCATAGCTACTACCGTTGCGCAAAAAGAAGCAGTCAAGCTAGCTACTAAAGAAGCCACTGAGACAGCCGCTAAACGTGGCGTGATTAAGAACGCTGCTTATACCGCTGGTAAAGAATTCTTAGGTGAAGGTGCTGAAGGCGGTCAAGAGCGGATGGCCCAGAACATTGCGCAACAACGCTTAGGGTTTGATGTACCTACTATGCGAGGTGTTGTTGGACAAGGTACCTTAGAGGGTATGGCTGGTTTAGGTATGGGAGCCGCATCCGGTGGCAGGGAAGCCGCAGGCGCTAAGAGAGAATTAGCGGTTCAAGACTTAATAAAGTCTGGCACTAGTACAGATGCACTTAAAGAAGCGTTTACACCGCCGGGCAGGGCTAAGGCTGCGCAGCAAACGAGGACTGACGAAGAGTTAGAGAAGGAATTTAACGCTCCTCCCCCATCTGCGGCTAACTCTTTAGAAGAACTTGCGGCTAAGTATTTAACTGCGTATCCTGAAGGTAAAGAAGGGGACATTTCAACTGATAGAAAAGTTGAACTCAATGTAACTAAATTAAATGGCTTACTTAAAAATTTAGGTATTGAAATCCCTAAAGCCGAAAAAGGTAAAACTCGCATCAATGCTATGGCAGCATTGCGCGATTACATGGGTAAGAAAAATGCTGGCATTACTGAAGAAGAACTTACTGACATCCCTGACTTAACCGGAACCCCTAATGGCACTCAAACCACTGAAACCGTCGAAACAGAAACGAAAGGACAACAAACGTCCGCAGCCACAGATGTAACGCCATCCATTACGCCTGAAATCCAGACTGAGATTAATCGGCGTGTAGAGGCTATAGGTACTCTTGAAGATAATGGTGCGCCGGATAACACAATTCAAAAGGCTAGGGATAATCTTAACAAGTACAAAGTTTCTGTAGGCTTACCCGGAACAGTACTTAGCGCTAAAGCCAAAGAACCTATAGTAGAACCCGGCTCAGTATCATTTATGGGATCACCGCTAAGGCCGTACCCTATGCAGGGCGGAAAAAAACTACTTGAGGTTAGTCCCGGCCCTTACACTGAACAAAAAACACCAGCGGTAGATAAAAACGAAGAAACTACTACCACTCAAGATGTATTTCAATACAAGGACGAAGCACGCATAGCTGATTTACAGGCGCAGTTGGCTGATGCGCAGACAAACAATGGGTCTCAACGTAGCATAGACCGGCTTCAAAAAGAAATTAAAACTGAGCAAGAAAAGCCTACAAACGTAACATTGCAAACTTCGCAAGATCAGTATCAAACTTTGTTGGATGAAAGAACGCAACGCGAGAAAGACCAAGCGGCGGCGCAAGCACGCAATGAACCTAGGTACGGGCAACAAAATATACCCGCAAATACTGAAGAGCTTTACAACGATACACGAGAACAACTTAATTCTAAAGTCGAAGAAGGCAATACAAAGCGAGACGAACTTGTTAAACAGCATGATGCATTGTCTAAACAACTAGCTACGCTGGAAGAAAAGCGCGCAGCGTTGGATGAGCAAGGTGACGAGGCTAATAAAAGTAATGATGAAGCCCGCGAAAACCAACTGTTAGAGCAATCAACCAAAGTAGCTGAACAAGAAGACGCGGTTCGTGCGCAGTTACAGCCAGTTGCACAAGCGTTGAACGACTATGGTGATAAACAAACACTTATACCTGAGTGGGGTAGGTTAGATGCTGACGAAAAAGATGTTTACTTTAACTACATAAAGAAGAATACGCTTGAAGAGCATGCCGCTGCCGCTGAAGCGCTGCGCGCATATCGTAAAGAACAAGGTTCGCGTTCACGGGGATATGGCAATAAAAAAATGTCTCCTACTGAACGTAGGGTAGCCCTAGCCTATGAAGAAAATCGCGCATCTTATAGTAAGATTTTTCCCTTAAAGTTTCCGCGTTGGGGTGATTTATCGGATGAGGCTAAGCGCGAGTATTTGCGTAAAGTTATTAAAGTAACTACTGATCCAATTACAGGTAAAGAAACCCTTACGTATACAGGCGCGGGGGTATTGCAAGATGCAGGTTTTGCGGATTTAGGTATGCACTTACTTAAAGAAGCAGGCAATATGAGTGCGGCAGATAAGAAAAAAGCCGAGGGAAATTTTAAGCTTATACAACAGCAGATAGCTGTAGAGACTAAGCTCTATGAAGAGCGCCGGACTAAAAACGAAGCGGACATGCAACGCTTCAACCAAATTATGGGTAGAACACCCGGCGTTATATCGGGCATGACACATAGCGTATTACCTAGTAATGTAGTTCGGATGGTTAAAGATGGAGACTTAAAAGGAGTCTTGCAGTACTTGCGCACGCTAGGTGATGTTAAAACTTCTAACCAAGAAATGACGCTTGGCAAGAAAATACTCAAAGAGGTAGCGCAGTCAATATTCTCAATGAATTTAAAAACGACTATCCGTTATGTAGAAAGCTTACCGGGTGGTGATTTAGCTATCTATGATCCTGCCAAAGATGCCATATTTATTACTGCTGATGGCCTAACTAATGGTGTCGTGCTTCATGAAGTAGTTCATGCGGCAACCGTAAAAGTACTAGATGATTACACAATGAAGCGGTTTAACCGCCTCACTAAAGAACAAATTCGCGGCGTTGAGCATCTTATTAGTATTATGAATGCTACTAAAGGAGTGTTACAAGAAGAACATCCCCGCGCTTATGAAAGCATATTTGAGTTTGTAGCTTACTCATTAACAGACGAAACGCTGCAAGCTGATCTACATGATTTAAATTTAACTGGGGGCTTAGCAATTGCGCAAAGACTAGATGACCCAACTAAACAGTTAGTGTCTATTCTGCCCGGTAATAAATCTGCTTGGTCAGCGTTTAAATTAAGTATTGTCAAAGTACTTAATGCGGGTAAAACTTTGTTCACTAAAAACGGTGATCTTATTCCCGGTACAAAACAAAGTTTGTTGGTAGAAGTATCAGCGGCTTTTGATAACATTCTTGCCGTACCAACAGAGCCAATCTATCTTGACCAACTATCTGCCAAGCAAAAAGCGCCGCTTGAAGCAGAGCCGCGTGAAGGTGGGTTTGATGACCCTAAGATTAGGAGAGCGTATGAGCTTACAGAAAGAGAAACGGGCCAATCAAAAGATAAAGGTTTCTTTAAACAATTGTTTAGCACTGCTGGGTGGAGAAACATTGCCCGGCTAACTACGGATAGAACCTACGAAGCTAGAAGCTGGTGGGCACGCCAAGATTTAGGCAAAAAAATTATCCGTGATGAAACTAAAGCGTTCAATCATTTTACTGAGCTTATGGACACCTCAACGTCCGTAATACAAAACTACGTTACCCATAACCTATCTCAGAATCTTGAGGAGCTTAAGGAGTCTGTACAAGATTACGCTAGCCTTGTTAGGGGCGGCGATATGAATGCCGCATACATCGACATCCACATGCTAGGTGAGATGTTTGGTGAACCTGAACGTCGTGGGGTTAAATTTGTTACTACCGTGCCGCTAAGCACGGAAGATACTGGCCCTAAAGCTGTTACGTTCTTTGGTAAACAGATGGGTGCGGCTAGTGTACGTACAGCTATCTTAGGTGACCCCACTAAAAACACGGAAGGTCTTATTCACAAGTATGCCTTGACCGACACACAGAGACAGAACCTGTGGAACATACTTAAGGGGCTTGCAAATACCCATGCGGATTACAACGGCTACTCTCCTAGGGGTCTTACGTTTAGTGAAGCTAATAAAAAAGTGGGCGAAGGCTTAAAGCTAAATGACCGCACATACAACGTGCTTGGTATTAGTACGGATGAAGTAAACCTCCGCAGAAAACAATACGATGCCATGCCGCAGGAAACTAAAGATGCGATCCAACGTATCTTTACCTCAGTTAAAGCATTGACTGACGCCACAAAAGAACTCAACCAGATAGGTAATTTCTGGTCTGCACCTGTGTCTAACTTAACAGGTATGTACAACTATCAGTACTACATGCCGTTCAAAGGCCTGTCAAAATTTAAAGAAGCTGAAGACCCTCACATAATGGATAGAAATGTTGATCTTGATCGCATGACTGAGGGTAAGAGCAAGGCGCTGTTAGACCAAGAGTACGCTAGTAGCGGACGTTTCAGCGTATCGGATAACCCTATCTTGCAATTGATGTTTGATTCTTTCCGTGCGGCGCATCGTGCTGGCATAGTCAAGGCCACTGAAGCACTTAAAAATTCAGCTAAGTACGACAAGGATAAGAACCCTAACGGTACGGGAATTATTGACGCTGTAGTCGTTGAAAATATACCATTTTCTGAACGTGAAACTTCTAAGTTGCAGTCATATAAAGGCAGCAATAACACTGTATTTCACTATAACGAAGATGGTTCTATAGATGTTATTAGGATACAAAACGTTAAGCTAGCTGAAGCCATACGGTACACCTATAAAAGAAACAACGTAGCACTTGATGCAGCGAACACCGTTACATCGTGGTTTGGCTCAATGCACACTAGGTACAACTGGAACTTTGCGCCTAAGAACTTTGTAGTTGATATGTTGACTAACGCTTGGAACATTGGTGGCGGCAAGTTTGGCCCTGCTAACGCGCTTGTGTATATCGGGGATGTCGGCGCTAGTGTTATGCGTAACGGCCTTGGCAAAGCAATGCAGGTTGCTTACCTACACGACAAAGGTGACCCAACTAGCCGTAAACAGTTGCTTGACATGGCGAGTAAAGACCCGTTTGTCAGAGACATGGTAGAGATGCTGCGCTTTGGCGGTAAGTCGGTGTACATAGACAGCATGGCTTTAAGAGCTAACTATGAAAAGCTATCAAAAGTTGGGCGCAACAAAATCCTAGCTAATTTAGATCAGTTTAATGCGATTGTGGACACATGGAACAACATGTTTGAATTCACAAGCCGCACGGCTGCGTACACACTGCTTAAAGAGAAGATGTATGCAGCTAACATAGAAGCTGGTATGTCAGACGTAAAAAATGGTGAGATGTCACCCGCAGAACTAGCTGCGGCAGAACAGGCTGCGGCAGAGACTAAAAACCTAGCTAACTTTGAAAAAGTGGGTGCAATTGGTCGTGAGCTTGGCGCTGCTTTTATGTTTTTCCGTCCTTCGGCAATGGGTGCAGCGCGGGCTATTGAGACTGTGGCTCCTGCGTTTATGACTGAGGAGATGATGAAGCGGCAAATGCCGGGCAACATCCAAGATGACCCTGCGGCTAGCGCCCTGTACCTAGAGAACTATAAAAAGCTACGCACCAACGCACAAGTAATGACATCAGCTTTGATGGGCATGGGATACATCATGTACTTGATGTCAATGATGATGGCCCCTGATGATGAGTGGAAACGCAACTCTGTGCGCTCTGACGATATGCAGCAGTGGACCAAGTTTGCTAGGTTCCACCTACCTGATGAGGTATCCAAACAGATATTTGGTAAAGACTCTAAAAACATCGTGCTGCAAATGCCGTGGGGCTTTGGGCTTGGTGCGTTTGCGGCTATAGGTGCGCAGATCGGTGGCATGATGCATGGGCAGGCTTCGTGGCAAAAAGGGTTCGGGAACATTGGCATGTCTATCTTGTCAGACTCGTTCTTACCTATCCCAATATCTAGAATACCTCCTACTGATTCGCCGCTAAAGTGGGCGATAGATAGCGTTACGCCTTCAACTCTGCGCCCCATATTTGAGTATCTTATGAATACGAACGGTATTGGTCAGGCTATCAACAGCGCCAACACTCGTAAGTACGGCGAAGCGTTTACCGGTGGCGATAAGATTCCTGACTTATATAAAGATGCTGCGCGGCAGGTATATTCAGGTACACAAGGTGCATGGGATATGTCTCCCAACACCATGTACTTCTTTGCCAATAGCTACTTAGATGGTATATCTCGCGTGGGCGAAACTGCTTATAGCTGGACTAATTTAGCCAAAGGTGAGAAGATTTTTAATCCTAAGACAGACCTACCGTTAATTGGTTCGTTCTTTGGGTCTAAGTCTAACGTAGACTCACGCGAGTTCACATCTATAGAAACTAAACTTAAAGATTTAGACCAGCGTATAAAAACGCTAAGCGACAAAGACCCTGTTGCCTACGCTAGGTTTATAGCAAACAACCCAATGGCTGATGCGGCAGTTGGGCTATATAACTCAGAGCTAGTTAACATAAACCGAATCCGTGCCGAGGCAAATGAGATACGTACTAGCCCGTTCTCACCCAAACTGAAAGAACAACTGCTGCGGATAAACATCTTGCAGCAAAACATGGCTAAGCATCAGTTTATTCTTACAGTCAAGGCATACGGTGTAGAGCCCTAGCGGACACGCCAAGCACGAACTCCGAGGTGTTTATCCTCGTAGGTGGCATACGCTTTAACTAGCATGCCTTCGCGCTTAGCGCCGCTGTCTATAGAGTAGATCATCTCCGCAAACCGAAGGGTAGGGATAAAGAAACTATCCCCCACCTCCATGCCGCTAAAGGGAAATACCCACTCAGGTTCCTTTATCATCAAAGATATCTAGTTCTGTTCTGAACCAATACAGGTACGCTGGGTCTACTTGAATAGCTGATCTCCAGCCGGTAGTTAAACGCCCCTTCTTATCGTCGATTAGGATTTTCTTATTGCGCATCTCAAACTCAAACTCGCGTGGACTGATCTGACGTTCAGCAAGAAATCTCTTGAACTCTGACTTAGAGACTTGCAGTAGATTCTCGTTGCTGCTTATCCTAGCTACGATCTGGCCCCGTGGCTCCATCGTTACCCGCTCATCCTTAAGCACTAATATGTTGCCCATGTTGCGGTTAACAAAGTCGCCTAGTAAGGATTGGTAGTCGGTGCGGTTCACCTTAACCACGTTGTCCCGAATGTCGATCATGGCGCGGACGGTCTCATGGTAGATCATGTCTAGCTTATAGCCAGTAATTTCATGCTCATTGGCTATCGCCGCCGCTCCAAAGTTAGCCGCAATAAGGTTTTGATAAAACCGGTACTGAGTATGCTCCCCAAAGTCACTTATAAATTTCTCTTCCCACTTACCCATATGGTCCAATACGTAGTTATCACCTAAACGAATAATCTCTTTGATGAACATTGGGCCAGCGTGACCATAGTTGTAGTTAAAGGCATCGAAGATGTATTTTCCCAATCGACCTTCCTTTTCTAATAGCGAGGGTTTATGGACATGGAACTCAATAAGCCGCGCTGCTTCACCGTCAGGGTTAGCCTTGATGTTCTCCAACTTACCATAGATGGTGTGGTTGGTGGTAAACATAGCAATCATGGATGCCGACATCTCATACTCTCGCTCAGCGTTGACGGATGCTTGCATCTTGATCTTGGCTTTGCCGTGGGACACGTTATGGATAAGCCGCCCCAAGTCTTCTGGCTTCTTATCGCCTATCTCATCAAGCCTAAACATGAGGTTGTGCAGCGCCAAGTATCGGCCTGTTAAACCATTGTCAGTAGCTTGCACTACGCTCAAATTCTTGGGGTTACCAAACATGCTCAAACCAGCATACATAGCGCCGGTCTTGGCGTTACCCGACTTCCCAAAAAGGCTCACAGCCACACCCGAAGTAGACGTATAACTCATCAATGGAGAACCTAGTCCGCTCATGGATGCAAACGCATGTAGTTCAAACTCAGGGGTGTTTAGATAGTCCAATGATTCACGCCAACGTGCATATGTACCATGCGGGACTATGTGTTTTGCTATGCCCCGCACAAAGGGTGATGATGGGGCGTTTATTGTTTCTCCTGTTTGGGTAATTTCTTTCTTACCGATAACAAAGCTACGCTTCTCCCACTCCTCCGCTTCAGAACGCTCTGCTGTCCAGCCCATCTGCATACGCATTTGATCTGCCTTAGCGTTGATCTGCATGTACTGTCCCCATTTGACTACATAATTCATAAGATGCTCCGTGTTGTTACTTGAGGGAAATACCCCGTTAGATGCCATAAGCGACTTAAATGTTTCCTTGGCATAGACATGTTTCATCGGGACTAAGAACTCCCGCATATCATCTTTAGGTAGCACAAGGCGCATCAACAAGCACTCGCCATCATGTGGACTGAACATTCGTTGAACAGGGTACAGGTCATGAGGGAGAATGAGGATAGGGTCGTCTTGGTGCTTGATACCTTTCTTATCTACCTTGGGTGCAGGCACAAAGTAGATGCCGCCGTTAACACCCTGCACAAAGGGCATTAGAAATTCTGGGAACTCTGGAACCGTTTTGGTACTCGGTGCTTGCCAAACTGATTCCTCTTTATCAACTTTTGCTGCGGGTTTGAACTCTCGTCCAAGGACGATGGAGCTAACGATTTTTCCCCGGTGTTGGCAACCTTCGCATCGTTCTGGGTAGTTATCAATGAACCATGAGCAGGTGCGCGGAGCAGGAAAGCGACTTGCTTTTTCTTCTGTTTTATCATAGTTATAGTCAGGGTGTTCGTTAGATATTTCGTGTATTGCTGTGGCTCCGTCTTCGCAGAACTTGGCTATAGATAGCCCTGCAAACCACATCGGCTCCTCAAGTGTGGTGGTGTTCTCAAGCATGTACTTGATCTGCGCGCACCCACCTTCATCGTCTACGCTCTTCTGCGCCAGTACTTCAAACGTCTTACTGAAGTTGTCTAGCTTAAGCATTGCCTTGGTGTCGTCGTCCAACCCCTTGGGTATCTCAGCCAAGATGTCAACAACAGGCTCATCTACTTGCTCAGCAGTAGGGCCACCTAAGAACTCGCGGAACTCCTGCCAGCTATAGACATGTATCTCATCACTGATTACTGACGTAGGGCGCGGAGGGTCGGTCTTAAAGTTAAGCGTATCAGGCGCACGCATGATGCGTGCAGCATCGGCAGTCACCACGGGGTCAATGCTTATGTGGGACATGCAAAGTGCTTTAAACTTCTCTGCGTATGTCTTCCACTCATCACAAGGGATGTCCTCGTCCATCAGCCAGTAAGCATGTATGCCACCACCTGAGTCAATCACTACTGGGTCAGGTAACTCAGCAGCGCCTTGCAGTTTGAGCAGCGCCTCGTGCGCATCGCTCTTGTCTTTATAGTCTTTGTTCTCGCCAACATCTAAGTCAATAAAGAATGACCTAACGAACAAACAATCAACAGCCTTGCGGCTATATCCATCAAATGATCCTAGTGCTACAAATGTGTTTTGGTTACTTTTTATCCTGTCAATTTTGTCAATTACATCATCAAGTGTTTCTGCAAATCGGTTGCTGACCTTGCCGTTTTTGTCTATGCCGCTAATACAGTAAACACCCTGCGTTGGTAATGCTTTCTCGTAGAATTGTTTTAACATGTCTCTTGCAGAGTTAAAAAGAGCGGGACGATGCCCGCTCAGTTGATGGATAAGGGTTACCCCTTACGTTTTAGTTTCGTCGTATTTCCTTCCTACCATTGCTTCAAGGTATTTAATAGCCGCCGCCACGTTCTTCGCAGGCAAAACTCCTTTGGCGGTGTCGCTCTCAATGAGGTCTGTCAGTGTCTCCACCTTCAACAGATTTTTATGCCGGATAGGTTTGCCACGGAACCAACTAAAGACTGTCATCCTCGACACCTCAATTGCCCATGCTACGTACTTAGTGGGTAACTTAGCGTTAACGCAAGCCTGCGCAAGCGCAGTACCAGCCCTGTTGGGGTTGGCCTTTGTAAGCGCAATTAGGAATTCATCGCTATATGGTCGTGACATTCCTGCTCCTTACTTCTTAGACCATTTTTTAACTACGTCCGAGATGTCCTTCTCAGCAACGGCGGGTTTTGTGGACTCGCGTTTTACTGGTTCGGGGGTATCTTCGGCAGTGCTTTCGGGTTCTACTAGATCACTACGATGGCTAGGTACTTCATCAACTGTGTCTGCTTGGTAGACGTTCATCTTGATAGCAGCTTCGGCAGCGGCGCTCTTAGATTGCTGAGCAATGATCTGCAAATCCGAGTCTGACACTTTACCAGCAGGATTGAACAAAACCTTGGGCGCAGTAGCTTTTGTATCAAATGCCATCCTAGTGATTACCCTACCTGCACTGACGTTATGCGACGCTAAGTGCTGGATGTAAGACCGGAAGGGGAATCGTCCATTATCTTCTTTACCGAAGACCGAAGTAGCAGGCAGCACAAGCTGCATCACATCACCAGCGGGGTCGTTAGGCAACACCACGGCAGTGCGCCAAGACAAGCGGCAAGCTGTACCCGTACCGCCATTACCTGAGCCTTTAACAGCCTTGGGGCAGTCTTGGCAATGGCTAGCTGCGGGAGTCTTCACATCTGCATCAGGGGTTTCAGAGTCGGTAGACCAGCACACAGGGCTAATCTTTTGGCCTTCTTGGTAGACGCCCTCATAGAACATGCGCGATGCCTTGTGCGCCATCTTCACAAAGATAACATTCATGTGACGGTCTTCTATAGCACCGATTTCTTTACCACCAGCGTACTTGCGAAACACTCCACCTTTAATGGAGATGCGGCGGCTTTGGCGTACACCACCAGCTACTGCAAGGGTATCATCGTCGAGGCCTTCGATGGGGGTCATCACTGCGCCGCTAAACAGGGTTGCGAGATCATTACTCATTTTCAATTTTCCTTGTTACTGAACTTACTAATTAAGAGGGTTTGCGCACGACAATCGTGAACTCCCTCATTACATTCACTCCGGGAGGTAGGCCATCGCCTTGGTTCTCCTTGAGGAATTCTTTGAAGTTGCCCTGATGAATACGTGCTTCAAACAGGTCAACTGCGCCATTGGATAAGATGAACTTGCGAAAGCTGTCGCCATCATTGACGGTGTACCGCTCGTACAACTTACGAATTACTGTGCCGTAACCCGTGCGTATGCTCTTTGCGTTGCTCTCGTTGCAAGTAGCCATGAATTCCTGCTCCAGCATTGCCAGTTCATCATCAAGCTCCTTGATTTGGGCTTTCCTTTCTGCCTCTATCCTATCTCGCTCATTTCGTATTGTCAAGTAAACTTTGACTAATTCGTCGAGTTTTGTGGTCTCAATTTCTTCAATTTCTTCAATCATATGCCTATCTCCTGTCGGTATAAATCAACCAATCTCTCATGTGAGTCCACCTTACCTTGCAGCATCTGATAGACCTTACGCTCGGCCTCTGAGCCTTGCAGGTGAACTACCGTCATGCTGTTGACCTGCCCTACTCGGTCAATCCGCGCTACGCATTGCAGGTAAGTCTCCACGCTCATAACGGGGGACCAAAATACAACGGTGTCTGCGGCAGTTAGGGTCACGCCATGTGATGCGGCTTGAGGTTGGATGACAAGTACACGTGGGTGTTCTGCGGTTTGAAATCTTTTAATGATCTCAGCGCGCTCTCTTGCTGGTACGTCTCCGTTAATTATTTCATTGCTAACTCCTTCTTTAGTTAAGTGTCGAGAAACAAGATCAATGGTGTGCCGAAACGGAACAAAGATGACTACCTTATGTTCTGTCTCGTCCAGCACCTCCATCAAGGCGTTGAGTCGTGGGGAGATGTCGAACTCCACCACTTCCCTCGTATCGGTATAGACTGCTCCACCCGAAATCTGTAGCAGCTTGCTAAGCTGTGCCGCTGCATTGACCGCACTAATCTGCTCTCCTGCGGCCTCTATTAATAGTTGGTTCTTTAACTCACGGTAATACTTCATCACCTGTGGGCTAAGCGCAATCTCACGGGTCTGATACACCAGCGGAGGCAAGTCCAAGCACTGCGCTTTCTCAAACCGGATGGCAGGCTGCAAGGCATCGAACACCATCTGCTTAGCGTAGGACTTGGGAACCCACTTAAAGCGTGTGACCTGCTGCATGACCTTATCGCGCCATGCCGTGAAGTACTTGGGTACGGACGTGGGGTTAACCAGCTTGGCTAGGCCAAACGCATCTAGCGGGGACTGCGAGGCAGGTGTACCGGTCATCATCCATAGGCGCGTGGATGGGGTAATTAACTTTGCCAGCATACGCCAGCGTTTAGTAGTGACTGTCTTGTATGCGTTGGCTTCGTCCACCACGATGAGGTCGAACTGTGCCTTGGCAATCTCCGCAGCAACTGTGTTAATCCCATCGTAGTTGATGATGACAAACTCGTAGCTGCCATTTACTACCTTTGTGCGCTTGGCTGCATCCCCATAGGCCACACCCACTGTGCGGTGCATAGCGGTCTTGAAGATGTCTGCCTGCCATGCCGAGTACATGATAGACAGAGGGCAGATAATAAGTACCCGTTTGATCTGGCCTATCTGCATGAGGTAATCAACAGCCCACACCACAGATGAAGTCTTACCTGTGCCAGCCTCGTTAAAACAGAAGCAGCGATCCCTCAGCGCCAAGTATGAGGCAGTGGTTTCTTGGTGCTTGAATGGCGTGTACAAGCCAGGCCATGTGTATTCTTTTGCCATAGGGCTAGGAGCATCTCCATAGACCTTGACTAGGCGCTGCATCTCAGGCATGCCCCAGTAGACAAGGAGTTCAGCATTGACTCCATCATCTTTTAGCACTTCACATTTATCTATGTAACCAACGATGTACTTTAAGTCACCGGATGGCACAGACAGATGCACTGCCGTGTCTTCAACTACAACCATACTATTCCTTACTTAATTTAACGTGGCCCCTTACGGGGGCTAGTCGGTCAGGTCAACAACGAAAGGAGAATGTGCCTCTGACTGACGCGGTTTGAAAGGAGGATAAACCTAGTAAAAGACCTCCATAATGCCCACTCACGCCTAACGGCATTAATCACTTCATCGACCCATCGGACTTGCGTGGGAACGAACGATTCTTGTGTGGACTCTCAAGGCGCACTCCGTCTGCATTAGAGCCGCCCTTACTTAGCGCCTTGACGTGCGCTACATCTTTACCAGCGCGACTAACACCCTTGGCATCTAACTTACGGCGTGCGCGTTGACGCTCCATGCGGTTGGGTAACTCACCACGTTCTTGCTGCTGGTCATACTCTTTTTTGTATGGCCTTGGTTTTTTAACATACGGCATCTCGTTGCTCCTTAATGTGAAGGGTTGCCATAGATGCTCTACGGGCCTCCACAATTGCTAACTTCAGTTGATCCATAGCTAGGTCATAGTCACAATCTAGCAAGTAGTCGTGAGCCTTCTTCAGCGCACGTTCTGCCATCATAAGCGGATGGGCGTAATCTATCAACTCGTTCATCGTTTTTCCTTGTAAAAATCGCAAGTGCGAACAGGACACCAGCCACAAAGCGGCGTCGGGTTGGGGTTCCATACGTCTGTCTCGTATGAACTTGTTAGTCTAATTAAGTCTGGGTAAAAATGGTCCCAGAGCGCATCAATATCTTCTCGTTTGTAAGACTCCTCCATGAAGCTGTTGTAAGCCACAAAGAGCAGCCCCGCCTTAATCTTTTCTACTTGGGGGAAGTGAGCAAAGATCATAAGCGCCATCAGCTTTAACTGCTTGGGGTCAGCGTACTTGTTGCTGCCGGTCTTGTAGTCAATGATGAACGCCGTGTCCTCATCAAGAATCATCAAGTCCACGATGCCCCGC
>Ga0181358_1000476_pt1 | contig 17948 bp, 22 predicted proteins | sample Fa13VDMM110SD_FD_130096 | JGI IMG/M metagenome (GOLD analysis project Ga0181358, IMG submission 130096) | Freshwater viral communities from Lake Michigan, USA - Fa13.VD.MM110.S.D | ecosystem: Environmental > Aquatic > Freshwater > Lake | place: USA: Michigan | collected 2013-09-24 | reverse complement strand
TGAGTCAGTTCAAGATAAGATGCTTGGTTTAGAAAGTGAGGAAGAAAGCTCACTTGAAATTGAGAGTCCAGTTGACGAAGTTGACTACAAAACTATGTATGAGGAACTTATGAAAAAGTTTGAAGAAATGCAAAGTTCAATGGGTTCTATGAGAAATAAAATCGAATTGTTTGAAAAGAACGAATCAAAACTTCTTCTTGAAAAAGCAATTGATAGAGTTGAAATGGCTATCAATGAGGGTAGGATTGAAGAATCTGCTAAAGGTGAGTGGATTGAAACTTTACAAAACAACTATGATTTGGGTGTTAAGATGATTAATACTATTAAGGTTTCTACAAAAGCTCCTGAGCTTCCATTTATGAACAAAACAAAAGCATCAAGTGAAAGGGACAATTGGTCTATTAGGGACTACGAAGAAAAAGACCCAAAAGGTTTGGGTGAGATTTTAAATAACAATAAGCCTTTATACAAACAACTATTTCTTGACTATTACAGAGTAGAATATAAAGGCTAATCTTTTTTCGTTCAGAGTAATGGGCTTCGGCCCCTTACTTGTTGATTTGTGAGAAAAAAACAAAAAATACTAAATATAGTAAATAAAAATAAAATAAAACAAAAATGGGTTTACAAAATGAAATTTGGATTCAGGATATACAGAAAGTCCTTTTCCAATCTGATTTGAGCTGGATGTCAGCAGCAACTAACCACGATTCTTATGCAGGTGCTGCATTTGGTTCAGGTTACAGAACTGTTAATATTCCACAAGCTACAAGTTTCGCAGCAGGTACTAACGTTGACTATTCATCTACATTACCAAGAACAGTAGCAAAAAGAACTGACAGTAACATCAACTATACAATCAATGTATATGATACTGGTGTTATCGCTTTCCAATATTCAGATGCTTTACAAGTATCATACGATTTGAGAGCATCAATCATTACTCAACAAATTGAGGAAATGGCACAAAAAATTGGTACTGAAACACTTATTAAGTGGGGTGTTAGTTCATTAACTGCTTCTTCTACAAGAAGTATTGCTACTACTGGTGCTACAAGTTCTCTTTTCAACGAAAGTGGACAAACTGGTTCAAGAAAACTTATCACAATTTCTGATATTCAAAGGCTTTCAAGAGTACTTGACTTAGACAATATGCCTCAGTCAGATAGATATTTGATTATGCCAGCTTCTATGTATACTCAACTATTTAATCTTGATGAGGTTAAAAACTCAATCGCTTTCTATGGTTTTCAAAATGGTAACACTTTACCTGATAAGAATTTACCACAGTTGTTTGGATTCACAGTAATTATGAGACCAACAGTTCTTTCATACGCTTCAACTGGTGCACAGAACTCAAGTGATGCTTATGGTCTTTACACTTATGGAGCTGCTGACAACTTAGCTTGTCTTGCTTTCCACAAGTCAGCTGTAGCAAAAGGTATGGGTGGTATCTTAGCTTATCAAGGTATTCTAAACGACCCTCTTATGAGTGGTGGACAATCTCTCTTAGCAGTTTGTGCTATGGGTGCTGCTAAACTAAGGTCTGATGAAAAAGGTATAGCTATTCTTTACCAAGGATAATAAAAGTCCTAATGTATAGAGATTTAAAAAACCCACCCAACAAAGATGGGTGGGTTTTTTTCTAAACACTAAAAATAAAAAAACAAAAAATAAAATGGCACTACCAAATATAACCGTTAATAGAACACAAGGTAATATAGTAAGACCAGCACTTTCTAATGATTCAACATCTGCTATGTTGTTTTATTCAAACACTTATCCAAGTGGTTTTTCTGGCGCTACACAAGTAGCAGTAGTTAACTCTACAAAAGAAGCTTATGATTTGGGTATTGTTGATGATTATTCAACTGAAACAAGGGCTACTTCGACTATTACTTTTAATTCAGCTATTTCAAATGCAACATCTGTTGTTGTATTATCAAACTTTCCTACTGCATCGACAGAAGTAGTAGCATCTTTCACTTTTTCAGCAACTGGTACAGCTAGTCAAGCAAGTGAATTGGCAACTTTAATAAGTAATGGACTTCAATACGGAACATCTGTAAATGGTGCAGTCGTAACAGTAACTGCTCCTGTTTCAAGTGATTCAACTGCAGTTGGTTCATCAATCAACACTAAGACATTATCTTTCTCTGCTGGTACAGCAAGTGTTTCAATTACTACATTTAGTGGTGGAACTACAACAGATGTTAGACCTTGGGCTTATCACATCAGTGAACACTTTAGATTAGGTAATGGTAAACTATACATTGGTGTATTTCCTGTTCTTGCTACATTCACATTTAATGAGATTAAAAACATTCAAGATTTTGCAAATGGTGAAGTTAGACAATGTGGTGTTTATAAGTCAGGTTCTTGGAGTGGTGTATTCAGTGCAACTGATGTTACTACTATACAATCAGTTTGTAATACATTAGGTAATGAAAAACATCCACTTTCAGTTGTTTTACAACCAAACTTGGTAAATGTTTCATTAAGTTCATTAGCAAACCTTCAAGCTTATTCAGCACCAAACGTATCTGTTCTTATTGGACAAGATGGAGCTAATGTTGGAGCAGCACTTGCAAACTCATTTACTTATTCAGTAGGTATTATGGGAGCTGTAACTGGTGTTATTTCTTCTTCTAAAGTATCTGATTCAATCGCTTGGGTTGGTAAACTTCAATCTTTACCTTTCTCAACTGCTGAACTCGATACACCAGCTTTTGCTAACAAAGTTTTAATATCAAATGTAGCATCAACTGCACAAGATACATTAGCTGACAAGAACTACATTTTCTTAAGAAGAATTACTGATTTGGCTGGTTCATTCATTAGTGATTCTAAAAGTGCAGTTTCTAACACTAACTCATTTTTCTCAATCGAAAGAAACAGAACAATTGATAAATCAAGAAGAGTAGTAGCAGCTGGCCTTTCTCCACTATTGAACTCACCAGTTGATGTAAATAGTAATGGAACACTTTCAGCTTTAACAATCAATGTTTATAAGCAAGTTTGTAATACACAGTTAGACGTAATGGTTTCTAATGGTGAACTTTCTGCTTACTCTGTAAACATTGACCCAAATCAAAATGTATTGGCAACAGATACAATCAACATTACACTTACGTTAACACCTAAAGGAGTTGCGAGGTTTATTACAGTTGATGTTTCTTTTGGAGTTACAGCAGCGGCTTAAAATATTGGAGAGTCGAGTGGGTTGAAATATACCCACTTATACTCTAAGATAAAAAAACTAAATATAATAAAGAAATATAAATTTAAACTATGGCAACACTCGTAAATGGCGTATCTTATAATTACGCAAACATTAACATTAGTATCTTAGGTGTTTTACCTAAAGGTATTAGAAGCATAAGTTATGCTGTAACAAGAGGTACTACTCATTTTTATGGTGTAGGTGACCAACCAGTCGCTTTGGGTTATGGTAATAAAACTTATACAGCAACATTTGATATGCAACTTGAAGAAGTTCAGGCATTTGCAAATGCTGCTTTACAATCAGGATTCGCTGGTGGTGATATTACTGCTATTGCTCCATTTGACATCACATTAACATTTGGTAATATTGGTCAAACTATTACAACTCACACACTTAAGAAATGTGTATTCCTTGATAATGGTGTAGAAGGAACAAGTGGTGATGGAACTTTTGTAAAAAGTTACGCATTATTACCAGCTGATATTGAATTCGCTTAAAAAAATAAAACAAAAATATGAACGAAGAAAAGAAAACAACAATAAATATTACTGCAGAAGAAGGAAGGGTCTATAAATGTGTTTTAAAAGACCCTGACTTTCTTACTTATGCTAAAGCTTTAAACATTTTAAATTCTGGTACTGATGATGGTGCTATAAAATTAATTGAAGCAGGTGATGCTATATTAATCAACAACATTATTTCAGAAGAGTCAGATGTTGAAATTTTAACAAGACCCGATTTACGTTGTATGGCAGCACAAGCTGCTACTGGATTGTTAAAGATTTGGAATGCAGATGTAAAAAAAAGTTAAGTGGACCTGTCAAAATAAATGATATACTATATGCCAAGCACATAGTAAAACATTTTTTTGGTGTTGATGTTGAAACCGAAAAAGATTTAATTCTTTATTGGAATTCATATCGTCGATTTAAAATTGAAGAAGGTACTTCTTTACACAAAGTGATGCAGAGATAACTAAATATAATACTATGTCACAAGTTAATATAAACATAAATGCTACTGATAATGTAAGTCCGTTATTATCAAGAATACAATCACAGCTTCTTACTATACAACGAAATGCAAGAAACATAAGAGTTAGTGGTAGTGGTGGTATTGGTAATTTTAGTAGAAGTGGTGGTAATGGATTTGGAAATTTATTAGGGCCAATAGCTGGTATTTACTCAGCTGCGAGAGCCGTTGGTTTTTTAACTGATGGTATAAAAAATCTTGGTAAAGCTTCATTAGAACAAGCCAGAACATTAGACCAAGTTAATAAAAGATTACAATTTTCCTATGGTGGAAAATTTGGAGCTGCTGGTGCCCAAGATAGAGCAATGAAATTTGCTGAAAGTATTGGATTAGAAAAAGTTAGTTCTACCGAAGCTTTCTCAAAATTCTCAGCTGCTGCTTCTGAAAGTGGTTTAACTACTGATGAATCAAGAAAAGTGTTTGAAAATACTTCAAAAGCTATTGCTTCTTTTGGATTAAAGTCAGAAGACGCTAAAGGTGTCTTTCTTGCTTTAAGTCAAATGTTAAACAAGGGTGTTGTTTCTTCTGAAGAATTGAGAAGACAATTAGCTGAAAGATTACCAGGTGCTATGGCTATGGCTGCAAAATCTATGAATATGACAATGCCGGAGTTTATGAAACAATTAACAACTGGTAAAATAAAATCGAAAGAGTTTGTATTAGCATTATCAGAATTATTTGGTAAAAAGTTCAGTGACCAAGCTGACAAAAATATTTATAGTTTAGAAGGTCAAATAAACAATTTATCAAATGCTTTTACAGATTTAAAATCTTCTATAGCAGATTCTTTTGGTTCAAGTACGTTACAATTGATGGAATCTTTTGCTGATAAATTAAGGACTCTATCAACATTAGTTAGTATTTTTGGTGGTGAAAGTAGAGATAAAAACATAGCTGCTGGAGTAGCTAAATTTGCACAATCTGAAGAGGGTAAAAAACTCGCTGAGATGGTTAAGAACCGTGATGTTAAAGGTATTGAAAAAGGTCTTGCTGAAAAAACTAAAGCATCTGATGAAGCAATATTAGAGTTTTCCAAGAAAATTGGAGCTCCAGGAATGGAAAAAATAATTGGTTCAAGATTAAGTAAACAAATAATTGAAGAAAGAGATTTTTACAAATTAACTGGAGATAAAGATTCAAGGGAAAGATTAATACAAAAAAGTAAAGTTGCTCAAGGGTTAATCCAAAAAGCACCACAATCAAGTATTACAGCTGATGTAATAAAATCATCACCATTTGCTGTGGGTCCATTAGGAGCTGCAATAGGAGCTATGGAATTTATGACAGGTGCTGCAAAAAATAAAGAAACAATTGAAAAATTTAATAAAAGTATAATACTTGGTGGAAAACAATATGCAGGTGTAGTTGAAGCAATGGAAAAAACTGGAATAGAACAAGATGCTTATACAGTTGCTTTAAAAGATGCTACTGCAAAAGCAGATACTGGAGATTTGACTGGTGAAGGTAAAGATAAATTAAAGACTGATTATAACACACCTAAAGTATTAAATATAAACATATTGACAGGTGATGGAGCTTCTATGGTTAGTGGTGGTATTAATACAGATATAAACACTTTAGAAGCTAACACAGCTGATATAAGACAAAATATAAAAGATATATTGTTAGGTGAATTAAATGATGTTGTTAATGATACAGCAACTTCTCTTGCAAGAGTATCAAAAGCTTCAGGTGCTTTCTAAAAATAAAATATAAATATGCCATTTAGTAATCCAAATATACCACCGATACAAAATCAAAATAGTGTAAAAAACATTGGAACACCTGCTCCAATAAATGCTGATAATTTTGCTGCTGATTTTGGTAAAAATGCTGCTAATGCTTTTATACCTAACTTATCAACAGTCACACAGGCACCAACAATCATTGATGCTAACTCACTTGGTATATTAATACAAGGTGCTGGATTTGGACAAGTTAAATCATTTATAGCCTCAGCAGCGATTAAGGCAAATGAAGGAGTTTACAAAATAAGAGAAAATGAAGTATTGTTAGGTAATGCTACAATATATGCAAATCCTATAACTGCTGGTGCTCAACTTTATTTTAATAAAGATAATGCATCATTTGTAAATCCAAATAAACTTATTGGTAATTATTTATTTGATGCTGTTATATTTTTTAATAATAGTATAAGTGAATACCAAGTAGATAAAACTGGTAATATGCAATTAGTACAAACTTCAACAATACCTGACATTTTATTAAATGCTTGTATATTAAGTGTATCAGTAAATCGTTATATTAATCAATCTATCCCTATTGGAAATGAAGTTGGAACTATAAAAGAAATTATGGCATTTGGTGAGTATCAAATAAAGTTGACTGGTCATTTGGTTAATAACGATAAACCAATGGAATACGCTACTGATGCTATTAGAACTTTAGACCAATTATCAAAAGCACAAAATGCTTTAAATATAAACTCTTTATTTTTAACTATACTTGGCATTAATAAAGTGGTTATAGAAAAATATACATTAGACCAAGTAGAAGGTTTCAATGGTGTAACAACTTTTACTATTGATATGATTAGTGAAACTGATATACCAAACAATTTATCTGATAGGTCAAACAGTGGTGGAACAGGTGAATTTGTAAATCCAGGTATAAAATAATAAAATAATATGGTTATAAATCCAGTAACATTTGGCATATATTCTTACTATGATACGACTCTTAAAAAGACAATGTCATATAGAATTCCATATATAAACTCTTTTGATATACAAAAAGATTCTGATAATCTAACAGTTAGGGCTAAAGTGTGTTTACCTAAAAATATACTTTATGATATAGATAAAAATCTATTATCACCAGCAGACGTTGCGAGAATGGCTTCTCTTGCTGTTACTAAAACTGGTGAACCTGCGACATCTTTATTTGATATTTTAGCAGGTGGTAAACCAAACTCACCATATTTTTATGAAATTGATTACATACTTAGTCCAACTGGTTCTGTATCTTCTACGATTGATATAGTACCAAATGGATTACAGGTTTTAAATCAGTTAGCTGATAATAATAAAACTTTTACAAATGAGGCTGGTTATGATGCTAAAAAGTTTGAATGGGTTTCATTGGATAAATTACCTGGTACACAACTTGGTTATGATAATTTTGCAAGTCAAGATATGATAGTTTGTAATTTAAACGATTCAAACAATAATTATATTGGTAAAGCATTTACATTTGATACTACATTTGATTATAATAAAGCAACAACTTTTACTATTGATTCTCAAACTCCTAATGTAGAACTACCAAATATTACTAAAATAGCAAAATCAAAAGCTGACCAAGATTTAACAACTATATTTTCTGTTGGTGATTTGTTTACAATAAGACACGGATTGTTAGAAAGTGTATCAAGAGATGGTGATAAGTTAAAAACTGATTCATTTTATATTACAAAAGTAGTTCCAACCGAGAATGAAATAGAACTACATCTTGAAAACTTTACTTGGAAGTTAAGACAAATACCAGCAAGGGGAACTATAAACTCTACAATAACTTTATATGATTTTATGCACGATTATATTTTTCCTATTATACTTAAAGAAACTTATATAAATGCTATTGTATCAAGAGATGCTGAAAATGAATCTGGTGTAAAACCAGTAGACGCTCCTAACTTTTCAAAGCTAACTGATAACTTAAAAAGAAATACCCTAAATAGTGGTTTTTATTTACCAATAACAAACTTCTATGATATATTGAATACTCTCAAAGAACAGTTTTTGATTAACTTTGTTAATGTTGATTATCTTGGTTCTGCTTGTATAAGTTGTTCTATTGGTTATGCTTACAGAAATGTTAGCAATGAATACAAATACAGAACAGATAGAGATATAACAAGTAAGGATATGACTAAAATAACTTATGATGATTATAAGTTGTTAGTAAGATTGACAAGTAATAAAGAATTATTAAAGAATGATTTAAAGAATTTAAAAACTAAAATTACTAAAAAAACAACTACTAATCAATACAACCAAATGAAAGCTAATATAGCTATGATTGGTCGTGTTATTTATGGTGATAGAGGTGTTCTTGGATTTGTTACTTCTAATACATCAAGATTGGGTCAACAAACTTTAACATCAGGTGGTAATACTGATGGAGTTTCTATTGTAAACTATACTAAACTTTATTATGATAAAGAAAACTTATACGAACTTGCTATAAAAATATACAGAAAGTTAAAGTTTGCGAGTTCTTTAAATAGTATAAAGACATCACCATTTTTACAAGGTAGTCCAGGTTTGTATGATATTATTAGTTTAGTTGATACAAGAAATGATAGTATAAATGGAGCTTATATTGTATCAGCTATAAGTTATAGTATGGATGTAAATAGTGGTTATTCACAAAATATATCTTTTGGTGTTAAAATACCATTTAACCAACTTAAAACTTTTGTAAAAGAAATAAATAACTAAAACATGTAACATCATGATATAATATAAACTATTAATATGAATTTAGGAGAATCACTTAGAAAACTTATAAAAGACAATATAAACATAACAAGACCTTTTTTTGGTTATGTTATAGAACAAAATGCTGATAAAACTTGGGTTGTTCAACCAGTTGATGACCAACCAGTAGTAAACAACGTACAAACATTTCAAACAGAACTTGATGGTAATGACCCCATAATTGGTAGTTTAGTTCTTTGTATCTTTATAGATGATTACAATTCATTCATAACTGAAATCATTGAGTATAATACTTGGTTTGTTAATGCTGAAACAAGTTCTACTATGTATAGTGCTAACAATACAGTATTGGCTGGCAAACGACTTATATTATTGGGTGAGGAAAAAACAGTTGAAGAAGTTAAAAATACAGTTGATAGTATAGAAAATAATGGAGACACAGGTATTCTTTTAGAATCTAAAAATATTAGATTACAATCAGCTGATGGTAATGATGGTTTAATAACAATAAAATGTGATGGTGATTTATTTGTATTATCTAAAAATAGTATAGAAATTAATGGTGATAAATCAACAGAAATAATAAGTAATTTTATTTCATTGAATCTTATGTTAAGAGATATTGTTGCAACACTAAATACTTTAGTTGGAGCTGCTGGTAATGTAGTTCCACCTTTACCACTTGTTCCAAATTTAGTTATAGCTGAAGCACAGTATAATCAAAATAACTAAATATAATATATGACTGACATTTTATTAACACAAAATTTAGATTTTGAAATAGTCAATGGTGATTTATTTGTATCAACAGATGATGAGTGTGACTTTCAAGATTTAAACTATTTGATGAACTTAAATACGGGTGATAATAAACAATTCCCACTTATGGGAACTAATCTTGTTTATTATAGAAATGGTGATTTACAAGATTGTATCAATAAGTTACAAGAACAATTTACATTTACAAAACTACCTGTAAAACAAGTTTATCAAACTATTGACAATAAGTTAAAAGTAATCTTCGAAAGTAATTACTTAATAATCGACTTGTCTGTTTTATAACTAAATAGTATATGATTTGGAAAGCAAACTCAAACCAAACTTTATTTGATTTAGCCATACAGTTATATGGTGATATAAGTTATGCTGTTAAAATAGCATCTGATAATAATTTACCATTAACTGCACAAACATCTACTGGTCAAGAAATTGTTTATGATTTAGCTGGTGTTTCAACTGGTATTCAACTACAGTTAATAAACAACAGAAAGACAATAGCTACTGGCTTTTTAGCTTCAGACCCTCCATTACCACCAGTAATACAGAGGTCATACAATAATGATTTTAATTTAGATTTTAACTAATGGCACAGAAAACACGTTCACAAATACAAACAGAAATAGATAATCAAGTAACATCTAATAACGATAGAGGTATTACTGGTGATATCTTAAATAACATTTTTAGTGATATAAATGATTCAAACATAAATCAACTATCAGATAGTTCTACATTTGGTTTATTTGAGTATGATATTACACAAACATATCAAATAGGTCAATGTGTTGTTTATCAAAATCAATTATATAAAGCAAATGTTTTAGTTGAGGGTGGTTCATTTGTTAAATCAAACTGGACTTTACAAGCACCTAAAATGTGGAGAGCAAAACTAACAGGTGTTAGTGGTTCTATTCCAACTATACAAATTGTTAGAGATGATTTATTTGGAGCAAGTCAACCATTTTTAACCTACAAATCAGTAGGACTTATAACATTTGAGTATAATCAAGCAGTTTTTAGTGGGACTTATGCAGTATCATTTGATAATACAAGATTGAATACAACTTATCAACCAGCATTTGCTTTTACAGACATTACTAATTCCACAACTAATGATGTTTATTTTATGACCATCACTGCTTCTAACACTAATAACTATCAAACATATTACACTCTAACAGTATACTAACTAAATATAATGTATGAAAACAAGAAGTCAAATTGAAAGCGAAATCAATAGTTATATTGTAACTAATAATAATCAGCAGATTACTGCTGTTCAAGTAAATCAAATCTTAAATGATATAAATGATTCTACCTATAATAAACTAACAGATACAAATATTAATGGTTTATCAAACTTTGCTACTGCATCATCTTATTCGAGTGGTAATAGTGTGATATATGATGGTTATATTTGGAATGCTAATGTGTCAACTGGACCTGGTTCTTTCAATATTGCTTCTTGGACAAGGATACAAAAGTTAAAAGTTACTGGTACAAGAGCTGAATTATTAGCTCTGGCTGCATCGTCATCTTTAATCAGTGGTTCTATGTATCATATACAACCTGGCGTAGTAGATATTTTTATATGGGCAATCAGTGTTAGTGCTTTTAATCCTATTGCTTATAACTTACAAACAGGTCAATCTGGTTTATACAATATAAACACAGATGTTTTTACACAATTTGCTACTGGTACTCCTGGCGCTACTGGTGTTCAAGGAGCAACTGGTTCAGTTGGTGCTACAGGTGTTCAAGGTTTCACAGGACCACAAGGAGCAACTGGTGTGGGTGTTCAAGGTGCAACAGGTGTACAAGGTAGGACTGGTCCACAAGGAGCAACTGGTCCACAAGGTGTTCAAGGTCTTGCTGGTCCTGGTGGTGATGTTACTTATTATGGTATTTTTTATGATACTACTGAACAAACAAACGCAAGTTCTACTGCTCAAAATACAGTTAATTTTGCATTTAATAATGGTTCAAATGGAACTTCTATATTTGCTGGTAGTTCAATATATTTTGATTATGCTGGTACTTACAAAGTATCATTCAGTTTACAATTTACAAAAACAGACGCGGGTCAAGATTTCTTAAATGTTTGGTTAAAGTTAAATGGAACTAATCTTGATTATACAAACACTGTTCATACATTAGAACAACTTTCAACTAATCAAAGAATTTCTTATGATTACATTGTTACTGTTACAGCTGCTTCTTACTTACAGATTTGTTGGAGTAGTGCTGATGTACAGATGAAATTGACCACATTAGGTACACAATCAAGCCCAGACAGACCGATTACTACCTCTGCCTATGTTGATGTCCACAAGATAATTTACAGTGGTTATGAGGGTATTGCAGGGTCTCCTGGCTTTTTCTTGATTGCTTATTCTAATACGACTCAAACTAATCCTGTTGCTAATACAGCAAGGTATATGACTTTTTCTACTGTTGAAAATAGTCAAGGTATAAATCTATTAAATAATAGACAAATACAAGTAGATTATACTGGTGTGTATAACATACAGTTTAGTGCACAATTTGATAAAACAGATGCTGGTGTTGATAATTTTGACATATGGTTTAGAAAAAATGGTGTAAATATACCCTATTCTAATACAACCGTTGCTATTGCCTCTGGTGATGGTAAAACAGTTCCTTCTTGGAACTATATGGATTATTTGACAGGTGGTGATTATGTAGAAATAATGTGGAGTAGTCCTGATACTAATATGAGAATTCTTTCACAAGGAACTCAATCAAATCCTGATAGACCTGAAATACCATCAATTTTATTGACTGTTCAACAGGTTCAGTATCAAAATGAAGCTGGTGCTACTGGTATACAAGGAACCACAGGTCCACAAGGCAGAACAGGTCCACAAGGATTTACAGGTCCTCAAGGTAATACAGGACCACAAGGTAATACAGGTATTGGTGTTCAAGGTAATACTGGTCCTCAAGGTAATACAGGTACACAAGGATTTCAAGGTGAAACTGGTCCACAAGGTAATAGAGGATTTCAAGGGTTTACAGGTGTTCAAGGTTTTCAAGGATTTCAAGGTCCACAAGGCAGAACAGGTCCACAAGGATTTACAGGTGTTCAAGGTAATACAGGACCACAAGGTAATACAGGTACACAAGGATTTCAAGGTAATACAGGTCCTCAAGGTAATACAGGTACACAAGGATTTCAAGGTAATACAGGTCCTCAAGGTAATACAGGTGCTGGTGTTCAAGGCCCAACAGGTGTACAAGGTAATACTGGTCCACAAGGTAATACAGGCGCTGGTGTTCAAGGCCCAACAGGACCACAAGGCGTAGCAGGTGGTGCTCCAAGTTCAGCATCAGTAGGTAGATTTGGAGACCAAGTAAATTATTTAGATGTAACAGTAGCAGAGGAAAAAGTTATTCCTTGGCCAACAAGTGATACAAATAATACTTTTGGTAGTTTGGGTTTATCTTATAGTGGTGGTTCATATTCGTTCATAAATCAAAATGCTACACCTATAACTCTGGCTGTAAGTGGGTTTGTTACTTGGCTTACAACAGATTATGGCTCAAATATAACACTTTATGGAGTTAAAAATAACCAACCTCTCAATAGTAATAATAGGTATTCACAAAATAGTATTCTAAATAGCACTGATTTTCAACAATCACAATTTTTCTCTTTTATTATTACCCTAAATCAAAATGAATTTTTTGATATAAGAGTTAAAAATGATAGTATTACGTCTGCTATTTTGAGTGTAAATGGGTCAAATGATTTTGCTAATGAACCAAATTCAAGAATAACTATTGCGAAAATAGATGGTATTATTGGCCCACAAGGAGCGACTGGCGTTGCTGGTACACCTGGTGGCCCACAAGGTTTTCAAGGTAATACAGGTCCACAAGGATTTCAAGGAACTACTGGCCCACAAGGAAATACAGGACCACAAGGAGCAACTGGTGTTGGTGTTCAAGGGCCAACTGGACCATCATCTGTTGGAATTGGACCTACTGGTTCAATCCTTTCTTATGCTAATGGTTCTACTGTTTGGGTTACAGCAGGTGCTACTGGTTCTATACCTTTCACAACCGCTGGCGCTACTTTATCATTTATATCACCTCCTGCTGGTTCAACTTCGTCTAATGTAGCATCTACTATCATAGGAAGTGGTGGTCTACCATCATATCGCTTATTATATTTACATATTTTAAGATTGACTGGTTTAGTTACATCAACTGTTGCAAATACTTTTAGTGATGGTTTCCTTATACCTGCTAATACGATTAGAACTGGTGATATAGTAAACATAACGGTAAGAACAGCAAAGACAGGAACTGCTGGAACACATATAGTAAGGTTGTATATAGGAACAGGATTAAACATAAGTGGAACATTGATTGCTACATCACCTACACACGGAGCAACAAATGTGGTTACACAATTGAATAGAAAGCTTTATGTTAGACCAGTTCCAGGTTTTAGTCCTATAAATGAAGTCGCAGCTGTAGCAACTGCTTTATCAACTGATACTGGCCTTGTATCAACCGTAGCATTAGGTGGTTTAACTATTGATTGGACTACTGATAAATACTTGACTTGTGGAATACAAAATAGTAGTATAGCAGACCAAACCAGAGTAACAGGTTTAGAAATAATGATACAGCCAGGTAGCAACTTTGCTTAATAAAATAAAAAATAAAGTTATGTTAGAGATAGAATATAATAATGGTTTAGTAAGAATGGATTATCCAAAGGATTTTGATTTTACTTATGTAAGTTATGATATGATAGATGAATATAATGTAAATCTAACGATTGAAGCCTACCCATACGGACAACAAGTATTATCTTTATTGGGTGGATATACAAAAATAAATGGTGTTATGATGAATAACTCACAAGAAATCATAGATGTTTTCCAATAAAAACTAAATAAGATATGAATAAGTGGTTAAATGTAGTAGGTGTTATTTTTTTGATTTTTCTTGCTTTAATACTTTGGACTGTCCACATAAATCCTTGTCCACCACCACATACAATTTTTGTAGTTGATACAATAAAAACAGATACAATTAAGAAATGAAAACATTTTTGAGTAGATTAGATTTTGTATTTACAGCAGTTTTAGGAGTATTAACACCAGTAGCACCTATCATTTATACTTTAACATTTGTAATCATATGTGATTTCTTGTTTGGTTTATATAGAGCTTATAAGTGTAAAGAAGAAATCACATCAAGGAAGATGGCTCAAACACTTCCAAAGTTATTGTTATACAATTTAATTATTATAGCTTTATTTTTGGTTGATAAGTATGTAATGAATACGGGTATAGGACTTGAAAAAGTAGCAGCAACCCTTATGATACTGATTGAAATGAAAAGTGTTGATGAAAGCTTTAAAAGTATATTTGGTTATTCACTTTGGAATAAGGTAATTGATAGTATCGAACGCGGTAAATCAATAACAAAAAAATAATTTACCTATGTATTTTGGTAAGAAAGTATATCCCCATGTTAGATTAAGTGGTATATACAAAATAACATACAAACCAACTGGTATGTGTTATATTGGAAAGTCAGTAGATATTTTTAGTAGATGGTCTAAACATTATACAGACATTAAACAAAATAAACATAGTAGTCCCCTATTTACTTTTCATTGGGTTTATTCTAAACCAACTGATTGGGAATTCACATTTTTAGAAATAGTTGATTTTGACGAGTATAAGAGGAAAAGCCATCTACCCGCTGATTTTATAACAAAGTCATTTGATAATCATCTATTGGATTTAGAAAAAGTACATATGCGTCAACACTCAAAGAACTTTGCCATAAATGCTGACAATAAATATTTTAGTTAAGATAATAGTTTTTCTATTTTTTGTTCTCTACTTTTCTTTATCACATAATCAACAAAGTTAAAAAAGTCCCCATAAGTTATTATATCTTTTTGAGTTTTGATTTTGGAAAAATCTTTTTTATACATCATATTGTCATGATTAAAATTGATAGGGATGTGTTTATCACTTTCACTCATAAAAGCACGACAATATACCCAATCCTTTAAGTTATATTCTTCTATTCTATTTATAGATAATAACCACTCAAAAAACTTAATCTTAAATGTTTTAAGATTTTCTATTTCTATCATATTAGAACTAACATAAAATAACATTTTCTTTTTCATTCTTTATATTATATTTTTTGTAGCTTCTTTTAACTTTGTTTCAGCTTGATTTATTATTATACTTACTTTGTTTATGTTAGATATGTTTAACAACTCTCTTATTTCTTTATGTGTATAGTTAGAATAATACTTGAATGTAAAACAATCTAACTCTAACTTTGTTAATGTTGATTGGGCTATTTCCATCACTTGTAAATATAGTTGATGGTTTCTCTCTTGGAACTCTTTCTTTTCCTCAACACTTTCATAACTATCATCACTAAACTCAATAGATAATTCGTCAATATATTCGGTCTTATACTTGGTTCTGTCTTTCATCTCACTCATCATAGTATTATAAGTAATCTGTCCAAACAACTCTTTAATCTTATTTGCTATTATGGGTTTAACACCTCTATTAATTTGTTTAAGTATATTTAAGTATGTCTGTGTAATAATCATTTTTAAGTCCCCATCTGTTAGTATAAAATACCTTTTGTTTTGTCTGCGTGCTCTAAGGTTTAACTCATAATACTTTATAACTGATGGTGTTAAAAAACAATCTAACATATCTTTTGTAAGTTTAACATCGACAGGTAGTTTTTTATAGATGTTTAAGTAGGGTAAAATCTTTTTTGTTTCATATATGTTCATTAGTTGTGTTTATTTTTTCCAAATTTACCATTGGGCAATCTTCTATCATCTAATCTTTGCTTTCTTGCTGTTGAGTCCAGAACTCTCCAAGCGTGTAAAGCATTCTGTGATGCCGTCACCATTTCAAGATTTGATATGTGGTTGTTTGCTTTGTTGCCATCTTTATGATTTATTTGTAATGTAGTATCAAATGTATTCAAGTGGAACATTGCTACTAATCTGTGTAAAAAGAATGGTTTTCCCTTATCATCATTATTACTCAATTCAGGTAAATACATTCTTGCTTTTAAGTATCCTGTTTTTGATGCGAAAAACTTTTTTGCTTTTTGTGTTTTTTTATTATAAACCACACCATTTTCACATATAATATAAGTTTTTGATATGATTTCTTTAATTTGTTCGATTGTTTTGTTGTTTGTTTCCATTTGTGTTTTTTTATTTTATTTTGTAGATTGTTAAAAATCTATTAAAGTTTTCTGCTGCTTCATACAGCTCATATATTTCACATTTTCTAAGGTAGTATTCACATAAATCTCTTGTGTATTTTTTATAGTCAAAGTATAACTTTTGGTTAAACTCAAACATTTCATCTAACTCAACAAAAATAGTATCACACAATTCTTTTATTACTGCTTGATGGTGTATTTTATCACAAATAAATCCACCTATCATTTCATATTGATTAGCCATTATGTTCCACCATTCAATATGACTTTCTCTATGCTTCTGTATAAAATATGGTATAACATTTATATCAGTCATAAATCTATTGTGTATAAGTTCCTCATTATCTACTAAATCCATAAAATTATTTGTTATTTTTTTATTACTAACATCTTGTCTATATAAAAACTCATAAGAGCTCTTATAACATAAATGTCCTCCTTTAAGTCATTTCTCATAGCTTTAACTAAATCAACATTTAGTTCTAAAATCCTTTTTTTTAAGTAATTGTAATCTTCCATATTTGTTTCTTTTTTTTTATATAGTATATATAAACTTTTATTGTTTTCCTTATATAAATCACCCTTATTTTTTTGGAAAAAATGATTATGTGTAAAAAAAGTTTATTTTTTTTTTAATTTTTTTTTCTAAATATATTATATGGGTTGTTTTGATATAGAGTTTAATGAGGTATTTAAGGCTACCACTACAAAGTGTAAGTTTAAGAACTGCCGTAAAAGAATTGCGCAAGGACGCAATGATAAGGTTTATTGTTCGGTTCCTTGTAAGAATAAAGACCAAGTTTATAAAAGTAGGGTTAAGAAAAAGAAGGGCAGACCAAAGGGTGCTTTAACTAAATTAGGTGATACAATTTATATTTATAAAGAATTATCAATTAACACAACTAATTTTATATTGAATATATAATATGTAAGAGTATTAGAGCAACCTAATACTTGTTTGTTTCTAATGTGGTAAATAAAAAACCTAACTTTTTGAGTTAGGTTTTTTTTTATATTTCTTTATTAGAATTATCTAAAATTACTGATAATTTTTTGTTTCTTTCCTCTTTGATTATTAAATCAATTTCGTCCATAACTAAGTCCCATATCCAATCTTTTCCTTCCACTACCATCATAGTATCATTTCCCCAAAATATATCGTTAGGCTTGATTAAAAACCT
>Ga0181358_1000475_pt1 | contig 17972 bp, 21 predicted proteins | sample Fa13VDMM110SD_FD_130096 | JGI IMG/M metagenome (GOLD analysis project Ga0181358, IMG submission 130096) | Freshwater viral communities from Lake Michigan, USA - Fa13.VD.MM110.S.D | ecosystem: Environmental > Aquatic > Freshwater > Lake | place: USA: Michigan | collected 2013-09-24 | reverse complement strand
CTGCATGGACTCGCACTAAAAAATTAAATAAACCGGTGGTTATATTAGGTTAAACCATATTTATAATAAAGTTACAAAGGATTAAATGGAGTTACCAAAGTTACAAAAGTTCGACCCGAACAAGCCCAAGAAAAAGAAAATTTTATTGTTAGCTGACGATTTCCGTTTGCCATCTGGCATTGGCACAATTAGTCGAGAAATTATTTTTAATACGGTACATCATTATGATTGGGTACAGTTAGGCGGAGCATTAAAACATCCAGAAGCTGGCCAAGCTTTTGATTTATCAGCACAAGTTGCAAAAGAAACGGGTATAGCAGATGCATCTGTTAAAATTATTCCATGGAATGGATATGGTGATAGAAACATCGTAATGTCAATTATCAATCAAGAACAGCCCGATGCAATATTTCATTTTACCGATCCAAGATATTGGACATGGTTGTATGCTATTGAACACGAAATTAAAACAACTTATAATATTCCTATTGTATATTATTCGATTTGGGATGATTTACCATATCCAATGTGGAATGCACCATATTACGCAAGTTGTGATTTAATTATGGGTATTAGCAAACAATCAGATAACATTCATCGAGAAGTACTTACTCAAAATGGATTTGATGTTGTAGATTATGATTCAAATAATTCTGTACCGCAAGATGTAAAATGGAATCAAATTATTACAGGATTTGTTCCACACGGATTGAATCATAATACATTTAGTCCAGTATCACAAGATAATGCAACATATAAAGAAATGTATGCACGTATTAAAACTAAAAATGATGTTGATTTTGTAGTGTTTTGGAATAATCGAAATATACGAAGAAAACAGCCAGGTGATTTAATATTAGCATTCAAAACGTTTGTAGATGGATTGCCAGAAGATAAAAGAAGTAAAGTTGCACTTTTAATGCATACGCAGATTGTTGATGAGAATGGTACGGATTTGCGTGCAATTCATAAAGCATTAGCACCAGATTGTAAAATACTATTTTCAGAACAAAAATTATCTCCGCAAGATTTAAATGCAATGTATAATGTTGCAGATGTAGTAGTCAATATTGGTAGCAACGAAGGTTGGGGACTTAGTTCAACTGAGGCAATGTTATCAGGAACGCCTATCATTAATAATGTTACTGGCGGATTACAAGATCAATGTGGGTTTACGGATGAAAATGATGAATGGATTCGTTTTGATGGAGAATTTGCAACAAATCATATGGGTAAATTTAAAAATCACGGCATTTGGGCAAAACCAGTATTTCCAAGTAATAGAAGCCTTCAAGGCTCTCCGCAAACTCCTTATATCTTTGATGACCGAGCTCGTTTTGAAGATATTGCTGATGCAATTCGTTATTGGTATGACACGCCGGAGACACTTCGCGAGTCAATGGGACATGCAGGACGAGAATGGTGTTTGAAAAATGGACTTACGGCAGAACAAATGGGTCAAAAAATGATTTCAATGATTGATTATTTATTCAAATCCAAATTACAAACGCGAGCAAGATATACATTACATAAAGTTACAACTAAAAAATACGAAAAAACAGGAATAGTATGCGCACAGTAGTTATAGCATCACCAGTAGCAACACAATCTGGATATGGTCATCATGCCCGAGAAGTAATTGCTAATTTTATTGAACAACGAGGTAAAGAATGGAACATTAAATTGCTTTCATTGCCATGGGGTCATACACCATTTACTTATCCAATTCCACAAGAATGGAATCAAAGAATTATTCCATTGCCATTAACATCGCAACCAGACATTTGGGTACAAATTACAGTACCTAATGAATTTCAAGCAGTTGGAAAATACAATATTGGCGTAACTGCAGGAACTGAAGGCGATATTTGTCCGGAGAAATGGATAGACAACTTAAATGCAATGCAAATGGTTGTTGTTCCGAGTGAATTTACCAAACAAGTATTTATTAATACATCGCAAAAACATAATAAACCTATAACAACGCAAATCGAAGTAATTCCAGAATATTTTGATGAATCGGTGTATACAAACAATGTACAAACGCAATTAGAAATTTTAGATCAAATTCCAGAATCATTTGCATTTTTATCTGTTGGACATTGGTTGCAAGGTCAAATTGGAGAAGATCGTAAAAATATTAGTGGATTAATTCACTGTTTCTTCAATACATATAAAAATCAAAAAGATGCCCCTGCTCTTATATTAAAATCGAGCGGTGCTACATATTCAGTAATGGATAGAATGGAGATTGAAAATAAAATTGAACAGATACGAGATATGTTCAGTGATGCAAAATTACCTAACGTGTATTTGTTGCACGGAGATTTGGCTGATGAAGAAATGAATCTTTTATATAATCATCCCAAAGTAAAAGCAATGATATCATTTACAAAGGCAGAGGGATTTGGAAGACCATTATTAGAGTTTTCTACTACAAGTAAACCAATCATTGCTCCACACTATTCAGGTCCTGCAGATTTTCTTAAGAAAGATTTTATTTGTGCATTACCAGGTGGATTAACAGACATTCATGCATCAACTAGAAATGAATTTTTAATTGAAGGTGCTAAATGGTTTACTCCAGATTATGGATATGCCAGTAAAATGATGAAAGAAGTTCAAAAGAATTATAAAAAGTGGCAAGAATTAGCTAAACGCCAACGTTATTTTGTAAATTCAACATTTACTAAAACTGCAGTAGCTGAAGTATATAAAAAGGTGTTGAAAATCATAGATGGAAATTTACAATCAGTTCCATCGATGGTACAATTGAATTTACCTAAAATGAAAAAGGTAGATAATCAGCCAACTAAAATTACATTACCAACGTTGAAAAAAGTTGATGCATGAAAATAAGTTATGCTATTACGGTTTGTAATGAATTTTTAGAAATTCAACGACTGTTAGGAATTTTATTAGAACATAAACGAGAACAAGATGAAATTGTTGTTTTGTTTGATTCAAAAAATGGTACTCATGAAGTTCGCAAAATATTAAAACATTATTCTAAATTAAATTGGTATAAATGGCATGAATCAGAATTTGATCATCATTTTGCCAATTGGAAAAATAAATTAACCAGTTTATGCACAGGCGATTACGTTTTTCAAATTGATGCAGACGAAATACCTAATAAACTTTTAATTGATCATCTTCCTGATTTATTAGAACTTAATCCAGATAATGATGTATATTTAGTGCCTCGTGCTAATACGGTAGAAGGGCTGACCGAGGAGTATGTTCAGAAATGGGGTTGGCATGTAATGACTAACGGGCATATCAATTGGCCAGATTATCAATGGAGGATTTGGAAAAACAAACCAGAGATCAAATGGATCAATAAGGTGCACGAGAGATTGGATGGCTTTAAGACATATTCAATGCTCCCAGCAGATACACAAGCTTTTTGCTTATATCACCCAAAAACGATTGAACGACAAATAAAACAAAATGAATATTATGAAACATTATAAAGTAGGAATTATAGGTAATGGCTTTGTTGGAGAAAGCCAAGCATTTGCATTTTCACCAGTAGCGGAAGTACGCGTGCATGATATTAATCCATTGCGATCGACACATACAATTGAAGATATATTTGAATGTGACTTTGTTTTTGTGTGCGTACCAACGCCGATGCGCCAAGATGGGTCTCAAGATATATCGTATATTGAAAATGTATTTAACAATGTAAAACGTGGGCCAATTTATATTATAAAATCTACAATATTACCTGGAACAACAAAAAAATTATCAGATACATATTCCAATTTAGATATTATATTTAGTCCTGAATTTTTAACAGAACGTACTGCAAAATTAGATATGATGACACAGTCTCGTATTATTTTAGGCGGCGATGTAAAATTGACAAAACGGGTAGAAGATTTGTTTGCACAACGATTTATGAATCGACATTTTATTCATACCGATTCTACAACTGCAGAACTTATCAAATACATGAACAATACGTTTTTTGCAACTAAAGTATCCATTATGAATGAATTTAAACGATTAGCAACTGCATTAGATGCAAATTGGAATGATGCATTATACGGATTTGCAGCAGATGGCAGAATCGGAGATAGTCATTTACACGTTCCTGGTCCAGATGGCCGAATGGGATATGGTGGAACTTGTTTCCCTAAGGATGTTAATGCATTAGTTACATTAGGTAAACAATTAGGAACTCCAATGAATACGATAGAAGCAGGTTGGAAAACAAATTTAGAAGTACGTCCAGAACAAGATTGGAATGAATCAAAAGGACGAGCAGTAAGCGAATAATATGGCAACATTTTGGAGAACATATAACAATCAACTTTTTGATGTTGGCGAAGTTGATCAATTAGGATTTCATATTTCTGATGCATCATATATTCCTGATGAATATTTAAATGCACAAAATTTTGTTATTCTTCGTACATGTTTTGGAGTAGGCGATTGGGGAATTATATCAGCAATGCCTAGAAAATTAAAAGAACGGTATCCAGATTGTAAGGTTTGGATACCATCTGTTACATTGTTACGATCTATGTTTGGACATTTAGGACAAAATTGGTCATCATGGGATGATCCATTTCAAGTTGTTCATACAATATTTGATAATAATCCATATGTTGACGGATTTATTGATTCATTTGATGAAGATGTTTTTAACGACCATTATCGAATATATTCAGACATTGATGAACCATTGTTGCAACAAATGTTAAGATTTTGGCAATTTGATTCATATGATGATATCGAACCAGAATTATATTTTTCAGAAGATGAAAAACAATTTGGTGACAAGATAATTAAAAATCATTGCGATGGGGCATTTGGCACGTTACTTATATCTAATCGATACACCGGCGAAGGCCGAGATAGTATACAAAAAAAATTAGATGAATATAATTTACCAATGTTTTATTGGACAAATGTTCCTGATACAAATTTTAAATTTATTCCGGCATTGGATATGAGATATATCAATACTAGAATACAATTATACATAAAGACTCAAGCTAAATTTAATGTTGGCAATCAAACGGGTATGAATGATACTATTGCAAAGTATGCACCAACATATACAGTCCCTAGAGGGACATTGGGTTCCAACATCATTAAAAGTGAAATTTACATATGAAAAAAGCAGTAGTATATACGGCAATTTTTGGTCAATATGATGAGTTGCCAAAGAATCCATTTATAGCAGATGATGTTGATTATATTTGTTTTACAGATCACGAAATTAAATCAGATCTTTGGGACGTTCGATTAGTAGATCCAATATATGAAGATACTACTAGAAATTCTAGAAAGTATAAAGCTGTACCACATCGATATTTGCAAGAATATGAGTACTCTATATGGGTAGATGGCAATATGCAAATGGTTGGTGACTTTCGAGAATTATTAGATGATAATATATTTCGCACATACGATCATATGCAATGTTTTGATAAAAGAAATTGCATATACGAAGAAGCAAATGTAATATTGCAGTTAGGTCAACAAAATATGCAACGTAGTCCCGAACGAGGAATTCGTAATTGGAAAGATAATCCATATCTAATACAAGAACAAATGAAACGATATCAAGACCAAGGATTTCCTGCAGACTTCGGATTAGCTGAAACTAGTGTGGTAATTAGAAAACATAATGATCCAAACTGCATACAATTGGATGAAGATTGGTGGACTGAAATGAAATATGGTTCTAGGCGAGATCAATTGAGCTTAAATTTTGTTTCTTGGAAAAATAATATTATAATAGATTATATTCCAGGAGACGTTAGAAATAATCGTCATTTTGTAATGGTTAGCGGACATAAAGGAAAAAAATAAATGGCAAAATTTTTAAATGCAAATAAAGTTCTTTGTTTATCACCACACCCAGATGATATTGAATATGGTGCATTAGGCATCATGTATAAATTTCAAGATACGCAATTTGATATAATTACTATATCGATAGGTGGAAAATTTGATTCATCATCGGGACAAAATAGATTTGCAGAATGTAATTCAATTTGGGGACAATTATCTAATGTCCACGGATCTTTTTTATTAGAAGATCATACTATAAATTTTGGATATGACCAATTGGTACATATGATTGAAACAAATCATGATATGTCACAATATGATTTGATAATGTTACCACCCGATGAAGATACGCACCATGACCACAAAAAAATTAATGTTGTCGGAATGGCATTAACGAGAAAAGAAAAATGCGGTATCATTGATTATAAAACTCCAAGTACGTTAGAAACATGGGTACCTAATTATTTTGTAGATATAACAAGTTATATGGATGAGAAAATTATTCAATTGCATAAATTTAAAACTCAGTCAAAACATTTATATTTTACTCCGGAAGTAATCAAAGCATTTCATACAAATTATCAAAGTGCTAGAAGAGGTTTCGGGTATGTAGAAACTTTTAAAATACATAGGATTTATAGTTAATGAAAAAAATATTATTTATAACATCGCAGTATCGGGTAGGAGAACGTATATATCCTATAATTCCTGAACTTGCAAAACAATATGAATTGCATTTGTTAAAAACATATCAAATGCAAGATTCATTTAAATGGACGGGCGATAATGATTTGCGAAAAGTATTTGATACTCAATATTCAAAATATTTTACAGAAACATATTCTGGATTTTGCGATTCATCAAAATATGATTTAATTATATCCGATGATAATCGAGCTACCCCTAAAACATCATTAGACAGTATTTATAAAAATAAACGTTGTCCATTGATTGCATGTTCGCATGGCAATGAAGAAAAAAAATTTACAGTAAATGCATATAAAAAAGCATATGATTATTGTTTTGTTTTTGGTTCAAAAGAACATCATGAAGATTGGTGTATAGGCGCCGGGATTCCATCTAATGATATGTTAAAACAATATCAACATGTTAATAAAAAACACATTCTAGTAATTGTTAATTTTTTAGGAAATCGAAGTGCACCATTTGATGTCAAATTTGACGGTCATATATTCAATCATGAATCTTTAAAAAAATTACAAGAAAAATACAAGTTGCCTGTTGCAATTAAATTAAAGAGTCGAGCTGATGAACAATATGCAAACAACATTCAATACTTAATAAAAATCATCAAAGATTTAAATTATAAAATATTTATAGATGTAGAAGATGATAATCAACTAATAGCCGAAAGCGTTTGTGTTATTTCTGCTCCATCAACCTTTGCATTGAAACCAATACAAATGGGAGTGCCAACAATTCTAATAAAGAATAGCGGGCAAACAGGAGTATTTTATGACTATGATGGAATGTTTGATTTAAATGATGATTTTTTACCATACATAGAAAATTATCAGCGAAAAACAAAATTTATAGAACAAACCATTGCTGGCGGCGTTGATTATACTAGTACGCAAACTATGGTTACGCAAATACAACAAATATTAAACTAGTTATGACAATAGAAGAAATATTACAAGATATCGGTGAAGATAAGAATCAAAACTTAAGTACTACATCATTTAAATTTAAACAAGACGTTTGGAATTTCTTTCAAGGTTTTAAAGATAAAACGGCTGTCGAATTTGGAACAAACAAAGGACAGACTACTAAATTATTATCACATATATTTAACAAAGTATATACAGTTAATATTAATGATAACCAAGATGCAATACAATTAAATTCTGGAATAGATAACATTGAATACATATGTTATTTTGATTTATATTCTAACAGACAATTACCCATATCTGAACCGGTTAGCATGTTCTTTTTAGATGCAGGTCATCGATATGAAGAATTAATACAAGATATAAATCGCGTTACATCAATGAATTGTGATACTGATTGTTATTTGTTATTCGATGATTATGGATCTATGATTAATTTAGGTATTAAACAAGCAGTAGACGAAGCCGTTGCCATAGGAGCTTTAGAAATTATACAATTCATTGGACATGATACGGGATATAATTTTGGAAATGCAATTAAAGGCGGTCCGGATAGAATTTTATTAGATAAAGAAGGAGTGATAACAAAAGTAATTTGGCATTAATATGATAACAATAAAAGAATTAGGAACTAAACCAATTGCAATTCACGGCAATGGTAATAGTAAAAATGAAAGCGTATATAATACATTGAAACAACGACAATTTGATAGAAGTGTTGATTCTATAAAAAATAACTTTACCTTTATAAGTTGGAAAGGCGGAAACATTGCAGGGCGAACAACTATATTAGAACAATCGGCTAATCAATATGGATTCAAAGTATTAAATTTAGAATGGAAACCATCAGATGGTTTTTGGAAAGGTACGCAACAAAAAATGACAACTACATTGAATGCAATCAATTCTGGTCAAATAACTACCGAATATGTTTTTTGGTTAGACAACACCGATGTATTTTTTATTGATAGCCCAGATGCGTTTTTTGAAAAATATAAACACGTATATGGGAAATATGATTTTGTATGGAATGCAGAAAAAAATAATTTTCCAACTACTAGTCACGGCAAATGGTTGAATAGTAAAAAAGGCGCTCCTGCTAATATCGATGATAAACTTAATCAAGTTATACAGTATGATGAAACATTTAATTCAAATTGGAAATATATGAATTCAGGTGCAGGTTTTGGAAAAACATCTAGTTTAAAACAACAATTGGAAATTGCAATTTCATTAATGGGAACATCTAGATTAACTGATCAAGCATTGATGCGTATTGCGCAATATGAAATGCGAGATACTACAATTGTTGATAGATTATGTGAATTATTTGTCTGTTGTTGGGGCGTAACTGATAAGGAGGTAACTTATGCATAACATATCAATATATCTTTCTTCTAGAAACAATTATACATTGTTAGAAGAATTTATTCAAAGAAATCCAAAATTATCTAAATATTATTTTGTCAATGTAGATGATCATTCTGAAACAGAACAAATAACATTGGGTAAGCATATATGCGAAAAACATGGAATTCCATTTATTACCAATAAAGCCCGCGGATTGCAAAACGCAGCACAAACCATGATAGATCATTTGCGAGAAACAAATAATCAATCTAAGTTTATTATATGGATGACTCACGATTCTAATATCATAACTCTAGACTTTTTTGAACAGCTGGAACATTTGGTTTCAACAAATAAATTAGATCAATTTGGCATAGTTGGGTTTAATATTTTAGGACCGCAATGTAGCGTTAATAACGAACAAAGCATACGGGCAGATCAATGCGGTATGATAGGTCGTGCTACATTAATGAATTTGCCAGGCAGAGGTGGATGGTATCGCACCCCCGATATGCAATTACTATGGGGCGTATGGGGCGGAAATAACGCGATAGCCGTAGAATCTCCGGTAGATATGGGGTTAGCTATCAACGTAGATTTATTTGAACGTTATATTAAAGTTTCGGATAACTATCATTTGTTTTGTGCATTTGATGATATATGTATGCAATTTATGGAAAACGGAATTTATAATGTTACATTGCCATTTTTACAAATTTGGCACGATCAACATATAAAAGAAGGTAAAGTTCCAGTTCAATCAGCCCGGGCTGCACAACAAGGAGATTCAAAACATTTTGGAGATTATGGTCCGCATTTTGAATATTGGAAAAGACGATGGGGCTGGGAACGAGATAATTTTAGAAAAACATTTCCAGTAGATCAATATAAAAATACATTGTTTGAAAATTTCTATATGCATAATTACGAATATGGTCCGTTAAAGGTATTTGAACTATGAGAATAGGCGTAATTACTCCAGTACGGCATTTAGTTGGAATTACTGAATTATTATCAACTAAAGGAGATGTATTTTATTTAGAATCGGCTGATAAACAAGAAACACGGCAGTTTTTATTACAAAATAATGTTGATGTTATTTTATGTAATCCAAACCAACAAACGTATAAAATTGATTCAGAACTATTAGATTCAACTGCAGTTAAATTAATTAATACCTGTTCAACGGGATTAAATCATATTGACATCGAATATTGTAAAATAAATAACATTGCCATTTATTCATTAACTAATGATTATGATTTAATTAATCAGTTACCATCTACTGCAGAATTAGCATTTGGATTAATGATTTCATTGTTGCGAAATATTCCAAATAGTATCAATCATGTTAAACAATACAATTGGGACTATACTAAATTTGTTGGTAGGCAAATAAAAGATTTAACAATTGGAATTATTGGATATGGTCGATTAGGTAAGATGATGTTTAATTTTTGCGAAGCATTTGGAGCTAACGTATTAGTATATGATCCATATGAAAAAGCAAATATGGATGATGCATTTTTATTAAATCATAATGCATCGATGGATAAACTTGCCAAACAATGCGATGTAATATCATTACACGTACATGTTACTCCAGAAACTAAATATATGATTGATTTTGACTTTCTTGGAAAATGTAAAAAGAAACCTTATATTATTAATACATCGCGCGGCGAAATTGTTAATGAATTAGATATCATATTAGCATTGGAACAAAATTTAATAACTGGTTATGGCACTGATGTTATAGAAGATGAATTCGATGATTTAAAAAATTCGATTATCATTAATGCAATGAATAATGGGAAAAATATTATAATAACACCACATACCGGAGGAATGACTTTGGAAGGACAACAAAAGGCATACGAATGGGCAATAAACAAATTGTAGAAGATTATTTCTTACGCGATTTAGAAAACAAAGAAGGCACAATGGGTGGCCAACATTCTAATAATGATAGTACCACTGAAGATGGAAATCATGATGTAGCATTACATATTTTTGATAGTATTGGAATCGAACATGGTTATGTTTTAGATATCGGTGCATGTTCAACTATGGCATCAAATGTTATTCCGATAATGAAACAATACAATATTCCAGGTTTATTATTAGATGGAGTAAACAAATATCATGATCCAGAAATTAAAGTAGAGTGGCTAACAAAAGACAATATTGTTAGTATACTTAATAAGTATCAATGTCCTAAAGAGTTAGATTATATTTCAATTGATGTTGATAACATGGACTATTGGTTATTAAAGTCCGTATTAGAAGCAGGATTTGTTTCCAATTTATTAATTTTAGAATTCAATCCAATTTGGTCAGCGTCTGAAAGTTATGTGAAAAAATATTCGGATGGTGCACATAAAGCTGATACCGATACGGGTTACAGTTCTAATTATGGTGCGAGTCTTTTAGCATTTACTAAATTATTAAATACATATGGTTATCGATTGGTCCACGTGATGAAACAAAATTCACATAACGATCCATCTTGTAATAATGCATTTTTTATTCAAAAAACATTTGATATTAATGATGAGTTTAAAAATCAAATTGATGTTATTGAAACATTACATCCTGCAGGATTTGTTGAAGCATTTAAACAATCATATAATGAAAAGAAATTTGGCACAATGAATCCGGATATTATAAAAATGATTTTAAAAGAAAAATGGTTTATTGAAGTATGAAAATATTAGTTATTATTCCGGCAAAATTAGATTCTACAAGATTAGAACAAAAAAATATTCAAACCATTAATGGCAAAACATTAGTAGAACATTCAATTGAATATGCTAAACGTAGTAAGCACAATCCTACAATTGTAATATCGTCAGAAAGTCCCGAAGTATGGGATATTGCATCACGAAATGATGTATTATGGACAGCTCGCCCTGATCATTTATTAGGCGATGCTGAAGTTACGGATGTATATATTGATTTTTGTAGTAAAATCGAAAATGGCAAATATGATTTAGTTGTAGCATTGCAACCGGATAATCCAGATAGAGAACATGATTTAGATACGTGTATTGATTATATGATTAGTAATAACTACGATGATTTGATTACAGTTAATCCATCATATAAACGTAGTGGGTCTGTGCGTATTTTTAAATTTTCATACATAAAAAATGGCTTAGTTAGTAAACGAATTGGTGCAATGCGAGATTCTGCAACGGATATTCATTACACTGAAGACTTAGAAATCGTTAAACAAAAATTATAACATGATATCTAAAAAATTAGAAAATGATTTGATTGATAATACGTATAGAGAATTAGCTTTGGTTAAACAACATTTAACTTTTAATCCAATACTTATTGCAGATGTTGGTGCAAATACTGGATATTATGCACGAATTTTACAAAAAATGTTTAAGTCTGCAACAATTCATTCATATGAACCTCAGTTAGATAATTTACGATATTTGTATCAACATGAAAATTCTAGATTGGTCATACATCCATATGGATTATTTGATTCTGATTGTGTTATGAAAATTGGAATGCGCAATGATAACAAAAAAAATACAGGCACATATGGAATTTATAATACAGATGATATAGTTTCTGTTGAGTTTAAAAATGCCAATAATGAATCAATACGTCCAGATTTTATTAAATTAGATGTAGAAGGAAGCGAATTGCATATTTTAAACTGCAATGAATTTTTAAGTAATGCACAAGCTATATTAGTTGAAATGGTGTATAAAGATGAATTTAAACAGAATGAATTAATTGAAAAACGTATGTATGAATTAAATTTTAACAAGAAAATAAAAATATCAAAAAACGATTGGTTATGGTTAAGATAATAGCAGAAATTGGATGGAATCACTGCGGTGATATGACATTGGCAAAAGAAATGATACAAGCAGCTGCAGATAACGGAGCTGATTATGCAAAATTTCAAACTTGGTCTGTTTCTAGATTAAAGTCCGGAGAATGGGATTCAGATGGTCGCAGACAAATTTATAAACAAGCAGAATTAACATATGAACGGCATCAAGAATTAATTTTATATTGTAATAAAATTGGCATTGAATTTTTATCATCAGTCTTTAGCATACAAGATGCTGAATTGTTAGTTCAATTGGGTTGCAAATCAGTAAAAATACCAAGCTTTGAATCTAGAAATATAGAATTGATAAAATTTTGTAATGAGAATTTTCAAACCGTATTTATGTCTACAGGTACATCTACGTTAGATGAAATTAAACATAGTATAAGTTTTTTCAATTCTGCTACGTTGTATTTAATGCATTGCGTTTCGGTATATCCTGGTTCATATGAAATTGCCAATTTACCAAAAATGATTGAATTGCAAAAAATACATAACCTAATTGGATACAGCGATCACATTCAAGGTATTGAATCTGCTAAAATTGCAATTGGATGTGGTGCAATTGTAATAGAAAAACATTTTACGATAAACAATGACTTACCAGGTAGAGATAATAAATTTGCAATCTTACCTGCAGAATTGCTTGGATTACGTACATATATTAATTATATTAATAGTATGATGATCGATCATGGTACAGGTTACAATGCATTAGAAACAACATCGAGAAACGAATATGCTGGTAGATTCAATGGTTAGTGTTATTATACGAAATCGAAATGAACAAGAATATATTGGATTTGCTATTCAATCTGTTTTAGATCATATATCTAACTCGCAAATTATTATTGCAGATAACGCATCCAATGATGCATCAATTGATATCGTTAAATTGTTCGATGCTGATATATCAATTATCAATATTGACAATTATACTCCAGGCATTGCAATTAATTCTGCAATTCAATTGTGCAAATATGATACTATATTAATTCTATCTGCACATGCTCAACTCGTTAAATATGATTCAACGTTAGTTAAAACATTATTGCAAAACAATGCTGCAGTATTTGGAAAACAAACACCAATATACAAAGGCAAAAAGATTACGCATACTGATATATGGACTCATTTTATTGATACGGAATGTGTCAATATGTTTTCTGAAATAGAAGACAGACCATTTTTACATAATGCATTTTGTTTTTATAACAAACAAGATTTATTGAATACGCCAATTGATGAAACATTACCGGGCAAAGAAGATAGATATTGGGCATTTGATATTTTAGGTAAACAACAACAATATATGTATACGCCACAATTAGAAGTAAATCATTTTTATACTAACAATGGGGCAACATGGAAAATAATATGAAAAAAAATATAATTGTAATTCCGTGGATTGATCGAGACGAAACAATTGTAAAAGGTCAATCTGTAACTGCACCTAGAAGTGCAGGATATGAATGGGGCGTTAAATCATGGGAACGATGGGCAGAACAAAACAATGCCGAGGTATTCATACTTAAAGATTTAATATGTCCCGAATCTGAAATGTTAATTAGTTGGCAACGTTGGTATGTTTTAGATATATTAGAACATAACGGAATTGAATACGATCAAGTATTAATTGTTGATGCCGATTCAACAGTGCATCCGTCTTGTCCTAATATTTTTGAATTAACTGACAGAAAATTAACATCTGTAGCCATCGAGGGTGACTATGAATGGGTATCTAGAAATGTAACATCATATTCTCAGAAATTTTTAGGTAAACAATGGGGAATGGAATTGCATGATTATCATCAATGTGGTTATGTTATTTTAAATGAAACGCATAAAGAATTTTTATCTAAATTAACAAAATTTTATTGGGATAATAAAGATGCAATAATAGAATCATATTCTCAATTTAGAGTAGGAACAGATCAGGGGCTATTTAATTTATTGCGTACGGAATGGAATGTGCCTACAAAAATATTGCCTAGACAGTATAGTATGATGGATGTTTCTAGAAAGAATTTAATTTACTTTCATCCACATCATTGGTGGCAAGATACTTTAGATAATTTAGCACACGCAGCATACGTAGTACAATGGAATGCTATACCAGAAAACCCAATGCAACGATACAGAGAATATTGGTTAGAACGTGCATATAAAGAATGGTGGGGTAATGAATAAAAAAATTATATTTTTAACGGAAATGGGATTTTCTGGACTAATACCCAGAACCCACGATAATATGCGAGTAGAATTTGCGCAAATGTGTGCGTTAGGTGCTATGCATTGGCCAATGTTGTCAATGGATACTGTAACCGATCATTATGATTATGCAATTCTATTAATTGGAAAAACTAATTCATTTCGAGATCAAATATTCAACATCGATGTAGTATCAAAAGCAAGGCGCTTTGCAGATAAAGTATATTTTATGCAAGAAGGCCCAAGTTGGATTTTTCAAGATATGCCATTGCAACATCAGTTTTATCATTTTAATATTTTAGCATCCATCGATGGAATATTAACTGAAAACAAAACAGATATTTCATATTTTAAAGGACTTAATCCAACGATACCTATTACGGATATCCCATCATTAATGATAGAAGATTCAGTTCAATCTTTACCAACCGTTGAACGTAATGGTGTAGTGATTGGAGGAACATTTTGTCGATGGTATGGTGGCTTTGATAGTTATATTGCAGCAATGGATTTTGAACAACCAATATATGCACCTAGTATGGGTAGGAAAAAACCAGAAGAAGATTTAATTGAAAACTTATCATTCTTACCTTACATGAATTGGGTGCAATGGATTTACAAATTAAATGAATTTAAATATGCAATACATTTAATGCCGACGTTTGCAGCTGGAACATTTGCAATGAATTGTTCATATCTAGGAATTCCTTGTATTGGATATGATGAGGTAGATACTCAAAGAAGTTTGCATCCGTCGTTATCAATTGAATCGGGAAATTTGGAATTAGCAAGAAAATTAGCTAAATTATTAAAAGATGATAAAGATTTCTATAATGAATGTTCTAACCAAACTAAACAATTATATACAGAACATCATTCAGAAAATAAATTTATAGAACACATGAAAAAAGTATTTATATGAAAACAAAAATAGTAGTTACAGGCGGTGCTGGATTTGTAGGGAGTAATTTAGTTGATAAATTAATTGAACAAGGATATAATGTTACAATCATAGATAATTTATCTACTGGAAAATTAGAAAATTTGAATCCTAAGGCAACATTTATGTTTGCAGATTTAAGTAGTATCGATCAAACCATATTAATTAATTTATTAACTGGGGTAGATACCGTTTTTCATTGTGCAGCATTTCCTAGAGTTCAACCATCTATTCAAGATCCATTAACATCGAATAAAGCAAATGTAGATGTAACATTAAAAGTTTTAATGGCAGCACGAGATGCTAAAATACGAAGATTTGTGTATAGTGCATCTAGTTCAGCATATGGCGATACAGATATTATTCCTACTAATGAAATGGTACCTACTAGTCCGATGAGTCCATATGGATTGCAAAAATTAATTGGCGAACAATATTGTACAATGTTTCATGCATTATATGGATTAGAAACTGTATCTTTAAGATACTTTAATGTATACGGAGATCGTATGGCAACCGAAGGAGCTTATTGTACGGTTATTGGAATATTTAGTAGTCAACATGTACAAAATAAACCGTTAACTATAACCAATGATGGCGAACAGCGAAGAGATTTTACATATGTAGACGATGTTGTAAATGCTAATATATTAGCTATGAAATCAAATAATGTTGGAAAAGGTGAAGTCATCAATATTGGCAATGGTAGTAATTATTCAGTTAATGAGGTTGCTGATATGTTCGGTGGAGAAAAAGTTTATAACGAATCTAGATATGAACCTACAGTAACATTAGCTGATAATAGTAAAGCAAAAAAATTATTAGGTTGGGAACCAACGGGAAATTTAACTGCATGGTTGACAAATTATATTAAAGGTTTACAATAATGAAGATTTCGATAATTCAACCAAGTAGAAACAATTTAAAGTATCTTAAATGGTCATATGATGCTATTCGTAAAAATCAGGGAGAGCACGAAGTAGAAATTTGTGTTGCAGATGATTTTAGTGATAAAGATGGCACATGGGAATGGTGCGTTGAAATGATGGCAAATGATCCACATTTCAAAGCAATTCGTAATGAAGGTCCTACTCGTTTAGGTCATACAATATTATATGATCGATTAGTTAATGAAGTAGCATCTCACGATGTTTGTATGATATATCATGCTGATATGTATTTATGTCCTATTGCGTTAGATGAAATTGAACGTAATATAGGTCCTAAAAAGATCGTGTCACTTACAAGAATAGAACCACCATTACATCCACCGGGCCCTGAAAAGGTATTAATGGATTTTGGTATAGAACCAGAACAGTTTAATGAAAATGATTTTTTAGAATGGTTTTATAGAGAAGTTCCAAAACATCATAATAAAAAATATACCAATGGCGTATTTGCACCATGGGCTTTTATGAAATCAGATTTCCAAGAGATAGGTGGCCACGATCCTTTATATGCTCCTCAGTCAAAAGAAGATTCGGATATTTTTAATCGATTCCAATTAAATGGTGTTGAGTTTATTCAAACATGGGAAGGTTGCGTATATCATATGACCTGCAGAGGTAGTAGATTTAATCCAGAATTAACTACACCGGGTAAAAATAGTATGGAGTGGGAAATGCAAAATTTAAAATCTACTAGAAATTTTATTCGTAAATGGGGACATTTTTGCAAACATGATGCATTACTAAAACCAATCATTCCTAGTAAATATGGAATTGCATTTCGCGTAGAAAATTGTTCGTATGAATTATTACGTACATTAGAACCATGGTGTGATAGAATATATTCAGATGCAGAATGGATGAAATACATTACATTGGAACAACCTAATACAAAATTTGATTTGCGTAAACGTTGCCATTCATTAACTAATACAGATCGATATGATTATGATGATATTATTATAGAAATAAACGGAAATCGTATTACGAATCAAGATTTTGATATCATACAAAATTTATCAGCAATATTGCAAGATTCGGGAGAAATTGGCACCTTTACAATAGGTAATTTAAAAATTACAATTGTTTCTATGGAAACATATGAAAAAAACTTAATTAAATTAAATTAACAACATATTTATCTATGAAACAAATGTTATTAAACATAAGGAATACATTGAAGAAAAACAAAACATTTTTTCAACGCATGGTAT
>Ga0181358_1000474_pt1 | contig 17980 bp, 23 predicted proteins | sample Fa13VDMM110SD_FD_130096 | JGI IMG/M metagenome (GOLD analysis project Ga0181358, IMG submission 130096) | Freshwater viral communities from Lake Michigan, USA - Fa13.VD.MM110.S.D | ecosystem: Environmental > Aquatic > Freshwater > Lake | place: USA: Michigan | collected 2013-09-24 | reverse complement strand
AATTTTCGTCAGATTTGCGATTTCTCTGGTAAAAAAGAACACGAGTTTTTGGCGGCGGCGTAATTTCGCCGCATTTCGGACACGGTTTGCGCTCAATTTATTTCGGCGTGATAATCTCGTTCTTGTCTGCGACTTCGTCCCACTTGTAGAATTTCTGTGTGATGGTGGAATGACCCATGGACGCCGCCGTCAATTTTAATTCTCTCACTGGACGGTTGTTGTCAATGGTGGAACTGAAATTGTGTCGGATCGCCGTCAGCGTCATCGGCTTCCCAAATGCCTTCATCAGCATACGACAACACCACCTGCTAAATCCATTCCTATCATAAGGCAAATCAAAACTGTTTGTAAAGAGGTACTCCCCCTTACAGATGCCCTCCTTGATACACTCACGAATCATCTCATACAGGGCTTTCGGAAGAGGAATCTGAATGGACCCGTACTTCCTCTTCGTCTTGTAATCATTCATAACCAGCCGTGGGTTCTTCTCATCCAGAACGATGTAGTTGTCTTCCCCAGCCTCGTCGGGCGTCTCTTCATACAGTCGGCAGGCAAACAGGTCAGCACGAATAGGGGGGATGTAAGAATACATCGCCAGAAGCAACTTGGTCGCCGACAGGGGCAGAGCATCCCTCACCTTCAGGATGTCGGCCCAGGGCATCTCCTTTCCCTTCTGGAGTTCTGTCGGTTTTCCAGAATCCGCTTCTTCACGAATAGGGGCCTCATTCTCATTCCGTATCTTCACCCAGGTCATCAACAGGTCAGTGTCCTTCACTTCATGACGAAGATAGGCCACTACGGCGCTCAAGAAGCAATGGTGGTTCTTCGGCGTATGTTTCACCGTGTCCGTCCTCGTCAGGCACTTCATGGCCTTCTTCGGGTGACGGACCAGCCAGTCCAGGGTCCGTTCCTTCTCGGGGGGGAAGGCCCTGAGCCATCGCCCAATGTTTGTGTTGAAAAGCGCCTTGGACGAGTCGGCAAGCGGAGCGGTCGGAAAGTAGTTCATTGGATTTGTCTACCGGAGGGTTAGATAAAAAATATCCTCAATTTTTCTCACTCGTCGTCCTCGAGGTCATATTCCCACTTCTTGAGTTTGAGGACCAGGTCGTTCCAGTTTATCGAGTTCATTATGGCCTCTTTGAGGGTTTGATTTTCATACTTTAATGCCACCGCAAATTGCTCGTCGATGTCGTCTTTCAGATCGTCAATAGGGTCCGTGGTTATAAGTCCTCGAAGGCGCTTTTTCATCTGGACATCCTCCTCCGAGTCCCCAAGTCCCTCGTAGAACTCCGTGAAATTGGTGAAGGCCCATGTCGTGAGATTGTCGGTGGCGTAGAAAGGCATGATGGTTTGGATTGGTTTTCTCGGTCTGGTGCCCCCTATGCCTGGAAAAAAATAGCCTCAATTTTTCTCACTCGGGTCCGAGGCGCTGATGAAGGACCTGAATATGATGGCCCATGTAGCCCTTGCGAGTATCATACAGGGTGCCGTTGGGGCGCTCGGTCGTTTTTATGGTGTCTATGTTCCTTACCACCCACATGGTAGGGTGATTGAGCGAACGAGTCAAATGGATAACCACACCGGTGTCATCATCATGTGCCCCAAACTCCATGTTACAGTCGCCATCCACGTCATCGTTTATGGCACCCAGTGTGTACCGATGGTCCCTCCAAAACAACTCAAACTCCCCTTCCACCCCACACCGGGGTGATATCTCGCCGTCCTCCTCACAAGTCAACTGGATGTACGAATGGCTCTTTGTGATGTGTTCCATGACATTCTTGTAGGACTTGCCGCAATACTTACAGGGTGTGCGAATGTCTCGGTTCATGGTGGATTGGTTTCTACCGGAGGGGGAGATAAAAAATAGCCTCAATTTTTATCACTCGAGATTTTACAGGTGCTCGAAATTATCCCCGTGGCCGCAGGCTCGGCAGAGAGGGCAATTGATTCCTTGCTGCTTCGCCCAGGCCGTTCTACTTAGCATGTGCCCGCAATTCAGCAGGAGGGACCTGTCGACCTTGAGAGGCTCAAGGAGCACAGGGCACTCTTTGCCCTCTAACAACTCCGCCACCCGCAACCGCTTGCTGTCATACCGCATCCCATAATCCATAATATGACATATCTTGCTCTGGATAAAGTCCCAGAAGTCCCCTTCGCCCATATCATGGCTGTCAGGGTCGCAGTCAAATTCCTCACAACTGTGCTCGTTCACTTCACGCAAGTCGGCTTCCTCCTTCTTAAGTTGAGCCAGAGTCTGCTTCTGCTTCCACATGAACTCATGTCCCTTGTAATACAGGCCGACCTGTGTGGGCTGCTGAAGAGCAAGGCAAATCCTCATCTCTGTGTTTACCTTACAGTCCTCGTATTCCTTGACGAAGGGGGTGTGTCCCAATGAATTGCGGGTGAAACGGACACGCTCGCCATTCTTAGAGGGTAGTGGCGTGTAGGTCAGTTTCATGATGGGAATGCCGTCAATGCCCGAATACAGGCAGACTTTGAGTGTCATGGATTCATCGGATGCGGGTTCGGAAGACATATTGGATTCAGGCGTTTTCTTGATACCCATACTCTGGAAAAAAACGCCTCAATTTTTATTCCTCGCATCAGTCGAGCATCGACCAGACCCGATTCGGGTCGTTTACATCCGCTTTGAAGAGGGGGAGGAATTTGGGGAGGACTTCTAGTTTGAAGAAGACGATGGACCACCGATAGCCGGTGAAGGGTTCGTTCCAGTGGAGCCGGGACCCGTCGAAACAAACAGGGGTGTAGCGGGTTTCGATCGGCTGGCCTTCTAGCATGAAGGACCCGCCCAGGTAGTCCCCTCCCGTGACGATGAGGGAGGCTCCCAGGTTGTTCTTGTCAACGTGGGGACGGCATACATTGTTCTTATTCACTGTTATGGCGTCGTAGGCAAACGGACAGATGGCGTTGCCCAGTCTCAGGAGGGCCCTGTAGAGTGCCGGATGGTTTTTGTTCTGCGCAGAAGGCTTTGGCTCATGGACATAGCGCATCATCGGAGGGACGTACCCAAAGGTGATTCGACGCCCTTTCGGGACTCCCTGATAGGTGATATTGGGGATATTCGTGATTCGGATTAGGTTCTCCACTTCGCTGAAGAGTTCATAGTCCATTCTATTCTAGAAGAGAAACTTATAGGGTGGGGTACATACTCGGGCCGAGTTCCTCGTGGTTGCTACAGCCCACGTACAGGCCCTTGGGATTCTCGGCACAGCAGCAACTGTACTTGTCAATGTTGACATCTGAGTAGTCAAACATCTTGTTACGAAGTGTTAGGAACTTGTCATCGATATCACACACCTTTCTGCCCCATTTACGACACAGTGTTTCCAACTGGGTCGTATCGGCCATAACGGGGACGGTAAATTCAGTGTTGAGGTCGAGTTGGACTAGGTCGTCTGGACTGAAAAAGGAATCCTTCTTCTCCAGAAGGAGTTGGACCGTTTCGTTAAAGAGCCCTGAGATGTGCTGGATGTGCTTGTAACGGCGCATTATAAGGATGATGTCATATCTGAGTTGTTCTACCGTCTTCTTCTTGGGGAGTTTGCTCTTCTTCTTGAGACGCTCCGTCTCGTCCTTTATCATTTCTTTAATGGCTTGCTTGTGCCTGGCGGAGCAGGCCTTCTTCTGACAGTGCGTATTTCCCTTACATTCAGTTATAAACGTATTGTTACAACCGAAACAGCCATAAATCTTGTGCTCCTCCTCCTCATCAAAATCATTCTTGAGAAAGAACGAAAAGGGAAAGGTAGTGCTCTTCTCCATAATGTATTTCATCTCATCTATCTTATGAGCGTCAGCGCACATGGACATTTGGTAGGGATGCGTGGTGCGTATGTGCTTAAACAGGGACCGAGTCTGGAGTTCCTTCGGACAGAAGGGGCATTTGCGGATAATCCTTGCGGCGCTTGTACTCGTTGTAGAGGCCGTGTCATCCCCTGTATGGGTTTCCTTCTGTTCTCCTTCTGGTTCATGAATGGTATTCTCCTCTTCGGATACGTGGACGGTGTTCTCGGTTTCGCTCGTCTCAAAGGTCTCAAAGGTCTTGGATGCCATTCTATACTCTGAGGTTAGAAAAAACTTTAGGCCGGGTGGTTTTCAAAACCAGCCGGAGGGTCTTGCCGGAGGGTCGACACGCCAAGTCCAGCGCAAAACCATTGGACTTTTGGTGGGTTTTTAATGTAATTAACGACTCCTTTTAAACACCCCCTCCTGTAGCCCTATTACTTTCATACTCTATTTTCTATACTTGAATATTATATACAAAAACTTTCTATATGAAAAATAAATTATATACACCTTTTGGAAATGCCTTTTGACTTTTTTGATTTTTTGGAGTGTTTGTAATGTAAATTTTCATTCCTACAATATTTGTGATGTTATAAGACAGGGTAGAGGCCATTTTAGCCAGTGGTTTTACTGTGGTCTGAGCCCTTTTCTTTAAGTACTCCCTTCTGGATTGAGCCTCTTAACAGCCTTTTCGTAAAACGCCTCATCCTTTTCAATACCAATTGCGGTATACCCCAGCCTATCCGCTACGAAACAGGAGTTGAAAGACCCTGCGGTGGGGTCCAACACCACTCCATTGTCGGGAACGTAGCGTCTGAGGAGCCATTCATATAGTTCTTGTGGTTTCTCGGTGGGATGGCCTCCTGATAACTTGCCACCTACGGGGATGACTGAGAGCGGACAACGCATGCCGTCTTTGCTTTCACACTGTTCTGCTCCTCCAATACAATTGTACTGAGTTGATTTTACTTTGCCTTCTGACCTCGTGTAGTTTAACTTGTAATCAGGCTTATCCGTCTTCACATCCACCCTCCTGTAAAACGACCCCTTCTTGCTGAAGACGTAAATCATCTCATGGGACTTCATCGGCATCTTGTTCGCCAGTAAGAAGGACACGCCATGACCCTTGTCCCAGACCAAGTCATAACGAAACCAAGAAGGATTGCTGTTGATGAGGTCGATGCCAAACTTGGTGTTACAAAACATGAGGACGGGGGTATGGTCATCCTTAGCGAGGCGTTTGACCTGTTCCCAGAAGGCGACGAGGTCTATCTTGACGTCCCATGTACATCCCGCTGTCTGTTGCCTGTTGTTGTAGTCTTCCAGTCCTTCTGTCCTATTTACATGAAGTTGCCCGTAAGGCAAATCACAGATGAAACAATCGACCGAGTTATCGCTCAATTCTTTCATTACTTCAAGGCAGTCCCCATTGTAGAAGGTCGTCATTCTATTCTCTAGAAGAAACTATTTCATTCCATTTTGATCCCAGCCTGTCTGGCGATGACCTTGGAATCCATCGATTCGGGCTTGAACCACGTAGCGATGACGTTCTGGACGACACCAGCATCAAATGCGGCACAAGAGAAAACATCGAGATAGGCATCCCCTGTCTGGTCGCAGAAGTGGGCGGTGATATTGCTGGTCTCTATGAGTTGGACGAGGGTGTAGCCCGACTTGTTGCCGTCACCAAAGTGCTGGATCAGGGGCCTGCCGTAGGCCTTCATGTCGATGCGCTGGACCAGGTCGTTTGTGAAGAGTTCGATGACTCGAGGATTGGCGATGGCCAGTTGGCTACACCTCTTGGCATTTATCATACAGTGAAGACCCCAGTGCTGAAGCATATACTACCACCTGCGAAAACCTTTGAGGACATTGTCCTCGGGAAATTTGGGTTGGTCTAAGGGGGGTGTATGGGCTGCGGGTTTTGACGGTACAGATTTGCGAGGCGGCGGGTTTTCGTTCCGTGCTATACGGGCCTTTCGCATGCGCTCTTTTTCTTCTCGGGCGTAGAAGCAACGGACGGCATTTTCGTAATCCAACTGTTGTTTCTTCATTTCGTTGGCGTCCATTCTACTTTCTACTGTTAGTGGGGCAGTTTGGGCAAGAGCAAATATGCGAGCGAGGGGACTTGCCGGTGAGGGGCTCTTCTATCTCAACCTTCTTGGCCTTGGGGGGACGGCCTGTTGGTCGGTCGGGGTGAATGTTGTTGACGAGGGGGGCCTTCTTGAGTCGAGGCGCCGGAGGCTGGGGGACCTTGATGGCATCTTCGTCGTCGTCGTCAGCGACTGCCGGGGCGACCGGGCGGGAGGCTGGACGACCAGAACTCACGACCGGGATGGAGGCCCTTGCGGCAGCATCCTCGGCCTTCATCTTCGTCAGTGTCTGTTTGGCGGCTTCAAGTTCATGTAACTTCATACCGGACAAGGGCATACGGAACGGAGTACCCTTCATAATCTCACGACACTCGACAATCAGTTCAGCCTTCGAGGCGGGCATGTCTATTTTTGCCACATACTTTAAAATAAAACAAAACTGCGCATAAAAACGGCACTGTAGAAAAATTTGAGGCAGAATTACCTGTAGTATACCAGTAATATGGAATACGACGAGAAGTTCTTGAAGCGTTTCTGGGACAAAGTTGAGAAGACGGACGGGTGCTGGCTGTGGACTGCTCATAGGAGTCTTGTAAATGGTTATGGGCGCATAGGTTACAAAGGTAAGTATCTCATGGCTCATAGAGTTTCATTAGAACTTCATTTACGACGACCAATTCGTGATGGGTTTGATGTAGCGCATTTACCCGTCATTTGTCACAATAGGCGTTGTATTAATCCAATACATTTACGTGAAGCAACACGTAGTGAAAACATATTAGATATGAACATTGACGGTACGATGATACGAGCAAGTGGTAAAGATAACAAAGTACCACGACGTTTCACTGAAGAACAGATTAGGGCTATCCGTAACGATACTCGTCGGCAACAAGAAATTGCCGAAGAATATGGGATAGGTAGACCATATGTTTCATTCATAAAAAATCGTAAAACATATGCTTGGGTCACCGATTAACCCTACTTCTGCCGTTGAATGTTCGAAAGAAACTGTGCCTGCCGACGAGTCTGAAGACTGTAGTGTTTCGGATCGGCCAACACCTTGTGGGCGAATGCGAGAGCGGACGATTCACCGTGTTCGTGTGCTTTACGTGTCAATGCGCCCTTGCGAAACTTCGGGCTGCTTACTACTGCTTGAATGAACTTGTGTTCCATCTTGTGTCCCATTATATACAAGAGGCTCTGTTTTTTTTTGAACCGGAGAGGTCGATTCGATGTCTAACGACACGGAGGCTTCCTTCCCGCAACAAGAAGAACGTATCCTCTTGTGATTAACGATGCCCATAACAATGGCCCCGATCGAAAGGGCGATGCTGACGTAGGCGGCTATGGAGTCCATCCTATTGGGCATATAGCATTTTATATCGCTGATAACAGAAGAGTCTGAGGAGACAGCAGAGCATCCTATCTGAACTGCTTGACATTAAAAACAACAGAAGGAATCGCTGGCAAGGCCCCTGCCGCTGCGGTGGCGTTGGCGGAGAGGCTGGTATCACCACTGAAGAAGACTTCTACATAGTCCCCTGCGTTCAAGGATACAACAAACTCGGCCATAGCAGCGTTTTGAAATCCACCACTGGCGATAGACCATTGACGGCCTGTATTGGCGATGGTTGTTCCGTTCTTCTTCAGGAAGGTTGTGGCGGTTTGATTGACACCCGCCCCTGTATGGAACAGTTCAACCGAATAACTCAAAGCGTAGTTGCCTTGTGCGTTCGCATAGACTCGACTGTTGAGTAACAGCGTTGTGCCTTGATTGAACTGGGTGGTGTTGTAGGTCAGAGCCTGGGGCGTCCCTGACACAGCGATGGCCTGGTCGGCGGTAGAACTATAACAGGCCAGTCCAGGAGGCTGTATGTTGGTATATTGAATCTGCGTGATGCCTGTCTGGACGGAGACTGTCTGGGGCAACAACACATTCACGTTCAAAGATGTGTTATTGACCCCCGCAATCGTAGGCGAGCCAACCCCTGAATAGCCCACACAGTTATTGGTGGAGGAGGCCGTTCCCGTCAGTGTGAAGACGTTGTTTAGCATAATGATGGCTGTGTTGATGCCCGAGTTGATATAAACCGCATTGGTGGCGGTCTTCGCAACGGCAGAGGTAAAGGCGAAGGCCACGTTGCCCAAAGAATGAGCGGACGTGCTGGTGCTGGTAAAGGAGAGGAGCGGCAGGAGGGTCGCCCCTGTATTTGTGCTTTCCAGCGTAGAAAGGGAGAACCGGCTGAGGACAGAGGTTCCACCGATCAGAACGCCAATAGCATTTCCGTCTACTGTTACATCCATACGTTCCAGTTCCACTAACCCCACGTTCGTGGTAATGACAGGGGACACATTGGCGGCGTTTGTAGAAAATACTTCTACGTTGGTAAAGTAAGTCCTCGCATCGGCACAGGTGGCTGTTGAGTTATAGCATCTGCTATTTACAAATATCTTACAGTCCTGGAAACTCACGGTGTGGCTGCTGGTGCTGGTGTTGGTGATGGACTGCCCTGCTCCGCATGTAATGTTGAAGCCCTGGAAGGCCACCTGTCGGTTGAAAACGTCATTCGCACCGACGCAGTTAATTGTGATAGACCCTGTGATCTCGCAGACTTCGTTGCCTGTTTGGGCTTGAAGTGTGCCGCTCAAGACTACATAGCCCTTATTGAACGTCAAATTCTCGGTGTAATGGCCTGAGGCTACATTAATGTTACAGACCAGAGCAGCAGAACTGATGAGTTCTGCCTGGGTGATGGCTGTCTGAATCGTCTGGTAGGGAGCCAAAATGGAACCGTTGCCTGATGTATCCGAGCCTTGGCTGCTAACATAAAACTCTGTACTGTCCCTGAAGGTCAACTGGCTATAGTTGACCGCATCAAGACCCGCAGTGCCTGGACTTAGATTGACGATTTTGTGATTGTTCATATTCAGAAGACTATCCTGAATAACGACCTCCCCTGAGTCTGCTGTAAGGCTAACGTCGCCGGTTGCGGCATAGACAGAGATGCCTGTCTGGCCTTGGATGGTGACATCGGCTGTATCGGACACGAGGGTTAGATTGGTTTCGGCTGAGACGATGAGATTCACAGTAGATTGGACGGTCAGGAGACCAGCAGCGGCGTCATTTGTAATGTTGGATACGTTGTTGATATCGGCACCGAACACGTCAATTATCGGCGTATCAAGGTTGAGTTTCACAGGGGCTGTTATAGAGACGGTGTCACCCGCCAGACTCAAGTCATTCCCAGCACCGACCGTTTGGATATTGATATCGCCTGCGTTGCCTGTGCCAATGTTGACGTTGCCCCCGCCGTTTGTTGCGATACTCAGATTCCCTCCCGATGTATCGGCAAAAATACCAACGGACCCTGCTGACGTGAGAGTAAATCCAGTGGGGGTTGTGATAGAGGCCAGTTGAGTGAGACCGTAGCCTGACATGTCTACGGCTTGGAGGGCAGGGTAGAGCGACCAGTCATCGGAGGAGACGACTGGAGGATAGGCGGATCCGTTAATGTTGACGACACCCGACAAGTCCCCTACCTTTGTGAGTCCAAAGCCCGAGACGTCGATGATGGTGGTGGCGGGGTACTGGGACCAGAGGGAGGCATCCCCTGTTGGGGGTGGCCAGGCTGCGCCGTTGATGGACTGGAGGTTGGTGATGGCCCCCGTGCCTGTGGAGTCAAAGGAGAGAGTATCTACATTGGCCAGATTGACATAGTTGGCGTTTGCTCCAAAGCCGTTGCCTGAGATGGTCAGGTTGGGGACACCTGGGGCAGTGGCCTCGCTGGGCTTGATGAAATTGGTGATGATTCCCTGTGTTGTCCCAGAGGCTCTGAGGGTGTCCAAGACAAGGATGTTACTGCCTGAAACGGAGTTGAGTTTGTCTGTTTCAATTCCAGCCCCTGTGCCTGTCATGGTGAGACTGTCACAGTCCAGGATGGTCACGTTGGCGTCAGGGAGGGAGCGACCCTGAATGGTCAGGTTGTTGCCGTCCAGGGGGTAGAGATTGGTGGCGTAGGTATCGCTCAGGAGACCGATGCCGTTTGGACTCTGGAGGCGTACCCCAGTAAAGCCTGCTGTTCCCACGCCATAAATGTAGGTTGTAAAGGGCAGTTGGAAGCCAGAAGAGGGGAGTCCCGCACAGAGGGAGACGCCGGCTGACCCATAGATGAAGTTGTACCCAGCCACGGAGGAGACGGAGGGGATTGCCCCTGCGTAACTGTTAATACCAGCGGCGTTCATTCGGATGGCGGAGGTGGCGGTGTAGACGCCCCCAGGGATGCCTGTGTTCGCATCCAACTCGATGAGACCGCCGACTGTGACGGTAGTGGGAGGATTCGTGGGGAGGGTGATTTGGCCACCGTTGGCTTTGATGTTGATAGCCCCGCCCAGAGCCGCAATGGAGCCAGGGTTGGCTGTGAGATTAATTTGGCCGCCGTTGCCGTTCTGAGCCGTGAGACTGACGGCGGGGGTGATGAGGGGATTGAGGCCCCCGTCGCAGGTGACATTGACGTCGTTGCCTGAGTTGATGTTGGCGACTGTGCCGACTGTGACATCCATGGTTGTGCCGCTGGTGAGGGCCAGGGGCTGGCCTGCCCTGCTGGCGACTGTGAGGCCATCGGTGGTGGAGCCTGTGATACTGTTGGAGTTTATGGTGACAAACTTTCCAATGGTGGAGTCGCCAGCGGCCAAGACGTTGCTTTGGGTGAGGACTGAGAAAATGTCTTGGGCATTGTTGATGTTTTGAGAACTCAAATCGACATCTGTCAAGGCGGGGAAGGAGGACCAGTTGGCGACGTTGCCTCCGCCGCCCGTTGTGATGGTCTGGTTGTTCCAGGTCAGCATGACGCCGTCGGGGGAGGTGAGGGAGCCATAAGGGGCGAGTCCGGCGGCGCTGATGCCCACCGACGAGGCCCGAGTGATACCACTGTTTGTCATGTCGAGGCCTCCGGTCGTTTTGAGGGAGGTGCCAGTGATGGCGGTTCCTGAGATGGTGGTCCCTGTGATGGCCCCGCTGGAACTGAGGGATCCGGCCTGAATTTGGCCAGAGGCGGCGAGGGTGGTGGTGGTGATTTGGCCGAGGGCGGGGACGGCGGCCCCCACTGTTTGTAGTGTGGCGGTGACGATGTTGGCCTGGCTGGTGATGCCGTTGGAGACGAGGAGGGAGCCCATGGTGGCGCCATTGTTGACGGTGAGGCCCGAGACATCAGTAATGTTTTTGCCATTGATGTCCACGTCGGCGAGGGCGGGATAGAGAGCCCAGTCGGCAATATCCTGTATGTCACCGGCCTTGGCGAGCAACTCTTGGTTGAAGAAGAGGTCGCCCTCGACGGCCTGGAGGACCTGAGTGCCCGATGCGTCGTTGAGTAATACGGAGCCGTTTAGAGAAGGGAATAGATACCAATTTTTGGCGGACTCCCCAGCGGGGGCGTAGAAGGAATTTCCTGGATTGGCAAGAGTATTGTTGGCAAGTCCCGCCATCTTTTAGTAGAGGGGAATATAATAGGATGAAACTCATTTCGATTACTAAGTCGCCGATGGCCAAGAAGAAGTGGCGTGCCCTGTTTGAACATGACGGACATAACCGGGGGCTTGGAAAGACCCGTTTTCACACGGACTTTGGGGCCGAGGGGTACAAGGATTTCACTCAGGGGGCGAGTCCGGAGAGGGCGGTCCTGTACCGCCTACGGCACGAGAAGGATTTGGAGACGAACAACCCTACGAAGGCGGGCTATTTGAGTTACTACATTCTCTGGGCAGGTCCTAACTTTGAGGAGAATGTCCGCCGTTATAAAAATAAGTTCCACCTATAGAACGATGGCCTTCTATTCGAACGCTCCCCTCCCAGACCTGAATGCCCGACAGGTGGCGCAGACGATTCGCCCACCCTCTACGTCTCTTCTAACGATTGATTCGGAGGACCGCTTCACGGATTACCTACAGGCTCGGGGCGATCCAAGTGGCAACTTTACGTCCAACGCCAGCCCCTACGATTTTACAATTCAGAAGAGCGAGTCGCTGATGAACGGCTTTCTTACCCGTTGCGGCATTACGGAGGTTTGCTTTCCTTGGGCGATTCCGAACATCAATGTGAAGACCAACAAGATGTTGTACTACTATTCGATTGGAGGAGCCGGCCCTGTCGCTGAACTGCTAAACTTGGACAATGCTTTCCTCAGGCCCCACGAGATTGCGGCGGGCATCCAGGCGATTGTAGAACAAGATGTCCCTGGATTTACGATGGAGTATGCTGCCGATGGCCTGAGCAACCCCTCCTTTTCGTATGCTACAAACGATGCCTCCAACACGATAGCATTTGTCCCAATGCCTTACAATACGGCTAACTATCCCTTTCCCGCTCAGACAAAACAGTTGTTTGATTTGTTAGGATTTACAAACGCTAACAGCGCTTTTGCCACATCAGGAGCCGGTGGCTACACGTTCTGCCAGGCGATTCGTTACATCGATATTGTCTGTAACCAACTCACAAACAACCAGGCTCTGAAGGATCAGACCTCTCAGACGGTGGCTCGGGATATGTTGTGCCGTCTGTACCTTGGGGATGGAGGTGGGACGGGGCAGAGCACAGTCCCAGCCAGTAACACGGGCGTTATTAACGGGACTCTTGACCCCTCGGGGGCACTCGAGATATTCAATGACTTGTCTCCTCAGTTCTGCCCTCCTGGCTGTGCGCCCATGACGATTTACAGGAACTTTACCACACCGAAGCAGATTCAATGGATTCCGAACCAGCCCATCCCAGGGTACCTCAGGTTTCAGGTGTATGATGATGCGGGAGCCCTCCTGTCCGAATCGACGGGCCTGTCCTACAACTTACAGTCCCAGTATGGAAACCTTGACTGGTCGATGACGCTACAAATCAGCGAGAATTAAACAGGGAGGTTAGTCATGGCCGCTAAGTGTTTTTGTGACCTTTCATGCCGGGCCTTCTCTGCTCGTTTGATAGTGGCTCCACACTCGCATGTATAGTCGAGCGTCCTGTATTCGGCCATATAGGCGTCGTGGTCTTCTTGCCTTCTGGCTCGGGCTTCTTTCCAGCCAAGACCGCCTGGAGTATTTCGATTAACGGCGGTTGGCGTCTGTTCCAGCCAATACCGTTCTCGTTCTCGGAGTTGGTCGATTCTCTCACACGGAAAGGCCTCGACTAGTTCAATGGCCACTGTTCGTCCTCCTTCATACAATGTACAGGCGGTTGATTGTGTTTGAGTGTCTGGATGTGCGACGGCCCAGTTATGGTCGTACAACCGTTTATCTAATGTTCGACACGTGCTACCAATATAGACTTGTTTCGTCCCTGTCGCTACAAGTCTATAAATTTTGGCATTTGCGTAGTTGGCGTCTGCTTGTCCTTTTGGCATTCTGCTATAGAATGCTGAATTTAAGAAGTCTCAATTTTTACGGTTTATAAAACTCCGCTAGAAGCGGAATTCGGCCGAGGACTTGGAAAAGACCAGGGTGGAGTTGTAGATGTAGGCCACGTGGAGCGTGTAGGCATCCGCCGTGGGCGCAACAATCTGGAGATTCACTAATCCATTCAGGATCGGCTTACCATGTGTAAGAACCTCAGCGGAGTAGTCGTCGCCCGTGGGGTTGGCGAAGGGGAGCATCGCATACTGGGACTGGACCGAGGAGGCCGTGAAAAGGTTGCCCGCACCGTTGTTGGTGAGTTTCGTGTAGGACACGGCGGGGGGCTTCGTGCCGTCGAGGGTGTTCCAGATGACGGAAGAGCCAGCGACCGAGTAGTTGGCGTAAATCGTGCCGGCGTACAGGACGGTGGCGGCGGCCGGGGCGTACCAGAGGAGGGGATTGGCCGTGTCCGTATTCTTCGTCAGCCAGCACTGGATGGACTTGACCTGGCCAGAGCGGAAGCCCGTGAGCGTGGCAGCAAAGGGCGACGAGAGGCTGTTGGAGTTGACGGGAATCTGGACCTGGAGTTCCTGCTGGTCAAAGACCACGGGCATGAGGAGTTCGTGGGTGTTGAGGTCCACGTGGTTGGCGATGGCCATGCCACGGTCGACCATACACAACTGCTCGACCTGAAACTGGGCCACGTCGAAGGTGGCGGGAGGGAGGGGGGAGGCCGTGCCGTTGTTCAGCCAAAATGCGCTGGGCGGGGCCAGGGTACAGGTGATTTGTACCTGTTGGGCGAGGGTGTCCGCAGGGAGAGGGACATTGAGGCCATCGGCGCCGGGCATACACCAAATCGGGACGACGACGTAGGCGTACTGGTTGACGGAGAAGTCACCCGTGCCCGCCGCACCGGCAGGGGCGTTGTAGACGGCGGAGCCGCCCAACTGGAGGAGGGCCTGGGCCTGGGTCTGCGTGCGGACCTGGCGGAGGACTTTTGCCAAAAGTTGCTGTCCCGACATGAAGTACTGGCTCGATCCGCCAATACGGAAGGAAATCTGCTGAATAGCGGAGTAGCCCCAGCCCTGAGGGAGGGCGTTGTTGCCAATCTGGGCGGCGAGGGAGGACGCATTGTAGCCGAGCGAGATGACGATGTGTTTAAGACCATTTCCCAATGGTCGCCCCCATAGTTTCCTATGGGGCCAGACTATACCTTCTGCGAATGGCTTGTCAGGCCATATATCGCACTGTGCTGGTAGTCGTTGAGACAGAGTCCATAGCCTAACATAACGGCCGTAGGAAACGTCTGCGGATTGCCCAATCCTGTTTGTTATTACACCTTATCCGACATTACCGGAGGTCTCATGCTACAGTTTCCCGTAGTGATTGTAAAACAGGCTCTAAGGGGTTTCCCGCATATCGCACATGAGCCGTTCCTTATTCAGAACGACAAGCCCAGAAATTTAGGCGGAATGATGAACGTCGACGTGCCTGCTCCCGGGGTATTGAAACCCTGAGTGAAACGGGTGTTATACTCTACCGGGATTGCTTCCACCTTACAATTGTCCGGATCGGTATAATATAGGTCCTCCACTTTGCCAAGGTCCGTAAATGCTCCAGAGGTCTGAGTCGCCATTTATATCTATACCTCGTAAAATAATTTCCTAGTCTGGAGTAGAACATGTCTAGTATGTCTGCGATGCCCGGGCCTTTGCCTTCCGCTGCCCTGAAGTTTCATGCCGGTATGATGGCTCGTCACCACCTCAAGTACCCTCACCTGGCGAAGGTCTCCATGCCCCATCTGCCGGCCGTACCTCTTCCCTCGATGGCCCGTACCGGTAAGAAGGCTCCGGCTACGAAACTCCCTATGGGGATGACTCTGCCTATCATGACCCGCCACGGGGCTCACCCGGAGGATACGTCCTCGAGGCTGCCTCCGACCGGGACGGTTTAGCGCTTCTCTTCGTTGAGTTGAGCGATCCGCCCGGTGATGTACTCCCGGACCTTGTTCTTGGTAGGCTTGTTGCTGAGAAGAGCGACAATGGCGGCCGAGGCCTGGTCCATCTTTTGCCTACGGATGTCGTCCTTGGTGGGCCGTCCCTTCTTGACGGGTTCTTCCATGCCGGAGGCGTGGCTACTGACAGGGGCATGGCCGGCCCCTCCTGACCGTTTCATCATAGCCCCATAAGCAGAAGGCTGTTTGCCCTGGATGGGAGCCGGTGGCGGAGCAGGCGCTGCCTCGGTTATTGCCCTCACATTAAATCTTGACATCTACTAAGGAATGCCATTTGAATCAAAACGCTTCGAGATTACACTGCCTACGAACGGTGGAGTCTCGATTATGCTGATTGGTGCGAGTCGTTCCGGAAAAACGACCCTTTTGAAGCACCTGTACAGGACCTACTTTGAAAAATACATTACGACGATGTTCTCGATGAATCGTCATGCCGACATCTATTCGGATTTGAGCGACAAGGTGATGGTGGCGGACAGGTTTCATTCTGAACTGCTCCGGGAGGCTCACGAGATTAACTGCCTCTGTAATAACCGATTCCCCTTTCTGTTTATCTCGGATGATTATGTGGACAATAAAATCAAGAATGACCCGGAAATCACCCGTTGTATGACAATTTACAGAAATTCGAACACGAGCAGTATCTGGTCCTTCCAGGGCCGGACCCTGATGTCGGCGGTGGGTCGTAACAATGCCAACTATATTTGTATTCTGAAGCAACAGACTCCGTTAGAATGGGAGAATGTGATAAAGGAATTCCTATCGATGTGGCTCCCGACGGGTCTTACAATGAAAGAAATGGTGGACTTCTGTAAGATGGCAACGGTCGATCACCAGATGTTTGTAATCGACAATATAGAAGGAAAATGCTTCTTGAGTAAACTGACCCGGGAGCAGGCGGGGGTCTAGTCCTCCTTCATGGTGGCATAGACATGGACGGCTGGCTCTGCGACGGTGATGATGCTGGGAGCAGAAGAAGGAAGTTCGTGCCGGACCATGGGACCGACTACGGTTGGGAGTTCGACAGGGGATACGGTGGGTCTGGAGACGACGACGCCTTCCGACACGGCTGTCGGGAAGGGAAGGCCCCTTGTGTAAGAAGGTCTACGAACGGCGACCGGGACTATCTTGGCCATACGCTCTTTCAGGGATTCCATTTACTAAGCGTGAGATTTTTATCTAGAACAGATATAGATGTCGCTCTTACCCAACAATACGTTTGCGAACCCCGCCAATTCGTTTTACGGCGTAGCAGGAGGTGGTGGCGGAGATACGTTACAATCACCGGTTGAGTTGCTTCCTGAAGCAGATGGGACTCAGAGTCTTGAAATAGTGGCTTCCACTGGGAGTGGAAATGCCTCTTTGCTGGTGGCTTCTTCAACCGGCAACCAGGCAACTATTACTGTTGGTAATACTCCAGGAGGTGATGCTGCTTTTGTAATTGGTCAAACGACTATTCCAACAGGGGCGGTGCGTGTTGTTGCTCCAGGTGGGGTTGTGGGAGGCGGACTGTTACAGATTGAGAATGGTTCAGGGGCGTCTCCTCCTGTTGCTGTATTTGATACAATCAATAATGATGTTACTTTGGGAGGGGCGACGACTGCTGGAGTGACAGCCATTCGGAATGGACTTGCGGTTCGTGATGAGTTTGTTGTGCCTGACCCAAGCATTAGTATTGGTCTAACAATGACTGCTGCCGCTACTGGTGTAATTGCTATGACAAGTAATACAGGCTCATTGTTTCTTGGGTCATCATCAAGCAACCCAGATATTATCAAACTGACGGATGGTAGTGCGGCCGATACAGGGGTCTGTACAATTGGCGGGAACGGTGGAGAGAACTTGGTTGTTCTTGGGGGGTCAGTAGCAAGTCCTCGTGTGATTATGCGGACGGACTCAGTAGCAAGTTCGGGTACTATATGCTTGGGTGGGTCTGTGAATAACCCGCAGACAGTATTCATCACAGACCCCACAGGCGTAGCAAATGCGGGTTACGTGGATATTACAGGCGGAACGGTTACAGGGCCTGCGTTACGCCTGAGGGGCTATGGAACGGGGACGGCCGCCACAATCTCCACAAACTTGGGGGCGGGTGGCGTTCTGAATATTCAGAATAACGTTACGGAAGCATCTCCAAATATGGTTATGACCGACGCATCTACGACACTCAATGGGCTGGTGTTAGTTCCTAACGACTTGAGTTTTGTGGGGTCAGGGAGCATAACAGCATTCCAGACTTTTCAAACGACTGGCGTAGTCTGCGGGGACAATACCACAACAGGGATTCCAAACCCAGCAGGATTAGTGATTGGGTTATATTTGGTGTTAGCCAGAGGCACAATAGGGGGGACAAATAGTCCGACCTGTTCGGTTAGCACAACGGCCTATTACAATGGAACCGGCTGGGTATGGGGGGGTGGTGGGGCTTGTCCCGCCTTGGTGTCGGCGCCTCCTTCGTATATTGGGATTCAGGGTGGATCAGCAGCACTTGTATTGGCCAACGGTGGCGGCCTGGGGACTGTGACAATGGATTTCACGTATCTTAAACTGGGAGGCAACTTGGGGATTTAGAACGAGATTATCACGCCGAAATAAATTGAGCGCAAACCGTGTCCGAAATGCGGCGAAATTACGCCGCCGCCAAAAACTCGTGTTCTTTTTTACCAGAGAAATCGCAAATCTGACGAAAATT
>Ga0181358_1000473_pt1 | contig 17987 bp, 23 predicted proteins | sample Fa13VDMM110SD_FD_130096 | JGI IMG/M metagenome (GOLD analysis project Ga0181358, IMG submission 130096) | Freshwater viral communities from Lake Michigan, USA - Fa13.VD.MM110.S.D | ecosystem: Environmental > Aquatic > Freshwater > Lake | place: USA: Michigan | collected 2013-09-24 | reverse complement strand
TATCTGCTTTAGTTATAGATAATGGTTCGTATTTATCTATTGGTCTTCTTGCCATACGAGCCGCCATTTCTTCTTCAGGATTACCTGCAATACCGTAAATATCTACTTCATTTATATCCTTTACACTCATGGCGTCTCCATAACCATATGCTCCTGCTGCTTCTTTTATTTCTTTACGAATCATATCTTTAAGACGTTCTCTTAATTTTGCTACTTTATTTTCATCTATTGATTTTATAAGATTACTCATGTTAACGTATCCTGCTTCGTTTCCGTTACTATCTTCTAATGCCGCATCTCTTCCTGTTATTTTTTTAATAGTATATGTTTCTTTTGAGTCTAGCTTCATATTAACTTTACCAGGTAATGAGTATACTTGCTTACTAGGTTTATTTATATTTGGAAATACTTCAGGATCTATTTTTACTTTATCTCCTACTTCCATTTTATCCACTGATTCCATTCCTTCTTTAACAGATATTTTTTTCATTTTCTCACCAGTAGCATCCATTTTTTGCATACCACGTACTGTTTTAGCAATAAGTGACATTAATTCAACACCCTTAACTGTTTTATTTATTTCACCACCTTTATCAGAATCTTTCTTAGCTTTTTCAATACCTTTTACTGGTTGCATTCCTAGTTTCTTGTCAACTACATTACCCATGTTTTTATCAAGGTATTGCATTTGCCAATCTTCTGGTTTTGATGATTTGCTCATGTATTCTGATTCGTATCCCTCAATGCCTGACATAGCCCATGCTGTATAATATATTGGGTTTTTCTTAAGATTTTTTATTACTTTCTTAACGATATCTCGTTTAGATAAATCAGGATTACATTGCATTTCCCAATCAATACCAATTAATACTTCTTGACCATTTAAATTATCAATTTCTTTAAATTGATCATACATAGATTTACCAGATGTATTAGTCCATTTACTTTTTTCGTCTTTAGATTCTTTTAGTGATTCAAAAACACCGCCCATAGGATCATATCCTAAATCGTATGGATCTTTTGGATTTGTTGGTGCTCCTTGTGGTACGCTAGTATTAAATTTACTTGCTCCTTTACGTAGTATATTCTTAATAATAGATACAATTGTTGCTTTTTGTTTAGTATCTACTTTATCTCCTAACTTCTCTAATTCATCTTCTAACTTCTCTAAATCACCAGTTACAGCTTCGTCTAATCTTTCTTCAAAGAAACCCAATGAAAAACCATCTCTAGGATTAGCACGATTGCTTATTTCGGCTCCTCCTATAGACATATTAGATAACATATCATCTTCACTTGTTTCTTCTTCAGTGTCCATATTATCTTCTATGTCTTCTTTTTCAATTGCTATCATTTTTATATCAGCTTCAGTTAATATACCTTTATTTTTAAGAATACGAACTGAATCTTCAAATGACGTTACGTTAGTAACATACTGAGGTAATGACATACGTAAATTGCGCATGAAGTTTGCTTGCGACATATTACCTTCGCGTAAATCGATGTACTGTTGTTTAATACTTTTCATTGGTATATTTTATTTATCTTCCTTGACCTACGTATTTTTTTGGTCTTGGTGTATGTTTGTTATATGATTTTTTTGCATTACCCTTTTTGCGAGCACCAAATGTTAATTTTCTTACGTCGCTTGTTCCTTTTGCCATTTTTATTTATTTTAAATTAAAAATAATACAGGTGCACTAGCCGCAGCTAATGATGCGCTTGTTATATTAATATTTAGCGCAGTTCCTGGTGTTAATGGAATATTAGAAGTAGCTATATTATTTCCGGCTAGATCTCTTAATGCAGTAAAAATAGCAGGAGTTGTTGTTACTGATCCTGAAGCTAATGCTATACATCCTATAAAGGATCCTGTTATAGATTGAGTTTGAGTTATTACTACTGCTGTTGTATAAACTAGTCCGCTTGGTGTTACTGGCATATTATTGTTGTAGATTTTTAATTTTATTATTTAATTGGTTTACCATTTCTGATATTGTTTTTACCGCCTCGTTTGTGCGGTTCCAATATTGAATACCGTCTCCTTCGCTTAATTCTTCTTTCATGCGTGACGTATATTCTACAATACGATCTATTTCTTGTAGTTTACGCTTTACTTCACGTATTGCTTTATGAAGTTGTTCAGCTTTAGTTCTGTTTTTAACTTCATTTTTGAATTTAGAATAAGTTACTTCGTTAAGTAACTCTTCTTTAATAATGTTTACTAATGTATTGTTCATATTTTCGTTTGCTGCATAATACCCTCCGCCTTTAGTTGCTGAACTGGGTCCACCATACATGTTATTATATGGATATTTAGCATTTTGAAATTTAGAGGGTTGATCAAAGCCACTTTCATTAATCTTTGAAAGTACATTAATAGCATGCTTATCAGCTGCGTTTCCAGCTAATTTCCACATTTTATCTAGAATTTCATCATCTTCTGCTTTAACTTTTTCAAACCAGCTATTAAATGTTCCTTCTAGTTTATCATGTTTTATTGTATGTGATAATAAATTTCTTATTTGTTTTAAAGCTTCTTCTTTAGACATGTTTTCGTGTATAGCAGTAAAACCTTGTTTTTCAGCCGCTTTAGTAGCTTTATTTTTTCCTCCAGGATTAAGAAAATTTTTAGATAAGTAACCAGGTACTGCACTTGATGCTGACTCTTCTCCTAGTATCTCGCGTGTAAGTTGTTTTATAAGTTCTTTTAAATTCATTATTTAATAGTCTTTAACTCGTCAATTAATTGATAATACTGTAATAACGATACAAGATTTTCATCTTTTACGTTTTGTGTTTTCTCTATTGGTTTAACCATATTAACAACTTCATTAATTTTAATCTGGGTCGTTTGGTCTGCTACTGTTCTATTAAGTTTAGTTAATTCTAATTTGATAACTTTAAAATTATCATTTACAAATTCGCGTAATTTAACAGTGTTAGAGATATTATTTATATATTCTTTAAGAACAAGTTTTTGTCTATCAGATAAATTAGAATACTTACTATTAAAACGTTCTAATAAGGTTTTATAAGTTAATAAACGCATTCCTTTATCCATACCTACAAACTCTTCCATTAATCTATCGCCTGATTTTTCTTTATCTATATCAACGCGAGAAATGTGTTCTAGTAAAGTTAATTTATTTTCTACTGCTTGAGTGGGATTAGTAAACTCTAATGAGTTATGTATCTCAATTAAAGTACACGCGGCTGCGTATTGCTTATAGTTATTGATTTTTGCTTTAAAGAAATCTTCAATATTGTATATTGCACTAATTTCTTTAATTAAGTTATATTTTTCTTTACGAAGCGAAGTGCGATTTAGTCTAGCAGATAATTCTAACACAGTGTTGATTAAAGATTCAGCTTTACTTTCAGATAATACTTTAGTGTTAACTAACGTTTGATAAAGTTTATGTTCTTTAGCAAGTTCTCCTTTAGAAAAATATTTCTTTATGAGATTAAGAGCTAATGAGTCCTTACCAGAAAGTGTATCTGATGTAATTTGACGAATTAATAGTTCAAATATTATTCCGCTATTCTTAAATTTATTGTGTTTAATTTTTTCCATAAAGTGATTATGCACTACTAATAAATATATGATTATTATATGTCTCTAATGTTTTTTTCATCTAGTAGACTAGACTCTTGTTTATCTTTAAACACAATAGATTTTAACATATCTCTATGTCTTAACGATTCAGCTAATGCTAATGGTGAGCCACCTTTTGGTGTACCACTACCTTCATCAGGTATATTTGCTGTATATAATGTACCATTTTCTTTACTACCTAGTCTATCTTTACCTAATGGATCTTTTTGTGTTCCAATCATAGATGCTTTTTCTTTAGGACGACCAACTGGGTTTGTTTCGTCGTACCCTGGAGGGACTGAATCTTTTTTATTAGCACTGTGTCTACCAGGACCATATAATGTAGCTAAGTCATGTGGTGTACCATATGATTTACCTGATTTAGCTGGGTCGTTACCTTCGTTTTCAATTTGGCCTAATCTAAATGAGCGTTTCATATCTTCAGCTACTAAATCACGGTATTCATCATATTGATCTTCACTGAATTGGAATACGTTATCATAAATCCAATCTGATGGTAGTAGTTTTGAATCTTGTATTTCTTTAGCTAGTGCAATTTTTTCCTTCCACAATGCTACTTTTTCTTGTTCATAGATTATTGATGGAGTAGATAAGTGTAATTCAAAATTTGCTAATTCTTCGCCATTATATCCTTGTGTATATAAATGCACTAATGCAATTTTATATAATTCAGATAATACAATACGTTGAATACGTTCTACTGTACGAGCAAAACGAATATCTTCGGCAGCTAATGTAGCTTTACCAGTTAAATCTTTTTCAAATCCAAAGAACGCTTTAGGTACCTTAAGGGCAGCTAACATCTCATCACGTAAGAAATTTACGTCATCAATTGCATTATACTCAAGACCCTTTAATGTATCTATTTTAGTATTTGAATTAGCACCACGTTGAGGAATATAAAAATCTTCCATCACATTCATCATGTTATACTTCAAATTATATTCACCTGTATGTTTATCTATATATGGTGTTTTTTGCATTTTCTGCTTTAAACGCTCCATGTATCCATCAACTTCTGCAGGTGGCATATTTCCAATATCAACGTAGAATACGCGTTTTTCTGGGGCGCGAGTAATACGGTGCAACATCATTGCATCTTTCATTAACACGTATTGTTTATATGTTTTACGCGCTGGCTCTATATATGCTCTCCCGTATGGTAAGTAATTAGCATCTGTTAGTAAGCGAAAATGTGCTATTTCATAGTTTTCAAATTTAATCTTACCATCTCTATCTTTAATACGACTATTAATACCACCAGCCGCAATTACCATTGGATCAATCTTAAAACATACATAAGATGGATTTTGTGGGTCACCTCCTTCTTCACGAACCATATCATATACTGACATTGGTGTTACATTATATACACCAAATTTTTCTGCTATTTCGAGGTGTAAATAAAAATCGCCATACTTACACATATTACGAACCCACATCCATAAATTAAACTCAACGTTTAATATATCGTAAAATAAGTTATAAAGTATACGTTGTATATTTTCGTCTGATGATCTAATTTGTATTACTTCGTTTGCTTCATTTTTAAGTGTAGTTTCGTCTGCTATAATATCAAGTGCAGAAGCAATAATTGATTCAGTATCCATTGCTTCATAGTCAGTGTACAACTGAATACGAAGTGTTTGGTAGTTCATTGTTGGGTTGTATGGCATGTTAGCGCCATAGCGATGTAACTTAGTAAATCTATCAATTAATGCATTCGTTTTTACGTTACCGTATGCTTGGATACGATCTGTATCAATAACTTTTAATTGATCTCCTCCTATATTTCTAATTACTACGTCAGTACTAAATAAACGAGTTAATCTACTAAATAATCCATTACCAGCATTAATATCTTTTTTTATTTCTTCAGCCATTTTTTATCTTTATTAAATTAATTAAATCGTTAAATGTTATTATATTTTCAACTTCTTCATCTTTTATTTTAATATTATATTTAGATTCAATAAGTTGAAGAATTTCTATTTTATGTATTATATTTTCTTCCATACTTGTAAAACTGTGTTTTCATACTTTTCTTGAGTATTTTCAAAATCAGGAAAATGTTTTTTTAAATAATAATCATATAATTTAGTTCTAACACTTCCTGCTGCTCCATATTCAAATGATTGAATATTATATTTATCTATCCAATATCTGATTAATCCGAAAATAGCTGCTAGGATTCGGGAAGAATAAAGAGAATTAATTAAATCAAATAAATTTAAATTTTCATAATTTTCATCAGAACTACCAAAATTTATATTAGGACGCTCGGGATTAAAAAGTGGTAATATAGATAAAACATAATATTGATCTTTATATCTTAATTCAACTCTAAAACGAGTAGAAGATTCTCTATCGATTTTATATTCAATATTCTTAGAATCTAATTCATCAGGAGAATAAATATCTATAAGTTCAGTTAGTAATTCTACTAATTTTATCATGTCAATAAATATTTATTAATTATAGTATCCATGTAATATCTTCAATACCATATTGTGTTTCCATTTGATATGGGTTTTGTATTCCAGTAGGCGTCATACGAACACTTGTAGTATTATTAGATATACTGTTTATTGCTGCTTTAGTGGCGTCCATTCCTTGTTGGTGGAATTTAAGACCAGTATCTCTAGCAAACAAACCTATTCCTGCCGCCATTACTAAGTCATCATTATATCCATTCTGTGCTTGTGCTTTACCATGCATCCAAATAAATACACGTAGTTCTTCTAATAAGCGCTTTGAATGAAAAATAAAATGTCTATCTCGAATATACGATTCCATTTTGGAGATAACAAGTGGTCTTGTCTTTTGAGAGTTAGTAAAACCAGGTACTGTTTGATCACTTTCCATTTTAGACATCCATTTATCTATATTCATATCTCCATTTGAGCGGACTGAGTAGTATAGATTTGGGTATTCTTTTTCTATAATGGTATTAATTACGTCCCATCCTATGTTTGAATTCTCGGGTACTAATAATGCATTATTCCATTCGGCAGCTACCGATACAAGCATATTGCCAAATTCTCTAGTGCCTATTTGCGATTTATATTCAGCTACTTGCTCACACGCTTCCACATCAATAACATGAAACGTTGAGTAATCCGAGCCATCCCCACGAGCAACGTCAGCAGAGATAATATAAGACTTACTATAATTAGGGTAGCTCCAAAGCCAATAATCACCCCCCAAGAAGCGACGTTCAACAGGCTCTTGTATAAATGTTTGTTCATAAAATGATAATATATCTGATTCAACTACTGAATTACCTGAACCTAAAAAATCACAATCATACTCTTGAGCAAATTCACGTGGTGACATATTAGCACGTTCACGTTCTTCCCATCCAGCATCTACTGGTGCTACTCGGTCTGGGTGTAAGTTCCATTTTAACTCTATAGGCATAAAGTCATTTTTGCCTATTTGAGCTTCAGTATACATTTTATGAAACCAGTTACCAATACCATTTGGTGATGATAATGCTATAATTCCTCCACCCGTAGCAATTGTTGGTTTAATACTCGTATATATTTTATCAATACCTTCAATAAACGCAGCCTCATCTATTAACAATAAAGATACGGCGTAAGATCTACCTGCATCTGATGCAGCTGATGTAGCTACAATTTGAGAGTTATTAGCTAGTTTAAGTGAGAGTTTATTATCTGATATTGGTTTTTGATTACCTCGTAACCAAGCTGGTAGGTTATTGTACATGAACTGTACTTTCTCAACCATACCTTTAGCAGTTTCCTGTTTTGTTGCTATACAAAGTACTGTTTTATCTTTGTTAAATAACATCGTCCATAATGCGTATCCTGCTACTAGAGTAGAGATACCTAACTGACGTGATTTATTTACAATAGAAAAACGATTTGATCTAAATGCACCTAATGTTGCTTCCTGGAATGGGTATAGATGAAATAATACTCTACCTTTAACTGGGTGGGTAATATAGCAGTATTTGCGAAAAAAATGTACAGGATCCATTGCACACTTTATATACTCCTGTTTTATTATGTCTTTAATGTTAGCTTGTTCAGCCATACTATATAATATTGGTTGTATATAAATATATAAAAAAGCCCAACCTTACGGGGTTGAGCTTGCACCTATGGTCTAGATAGGCAGTCCTAGGTAGCAGGACGATTATTTTTAACGTATGTTTATATAAGTTATTAATGCTATAAACGCAACTGATACTATTCTAGTAAATATTAATTTTGTTTTTAATGTTTTATTTTGTTTATGCAATTCATTAATCCATTGTCCTTGTACATCAAATTTTGATTTTTCATTTATTAACATTGTATCATACATAATGCATTTTACTCTATATGAACTAATAATACTATCTTTTAATATAACTTTATCTTTAGTTAATATAAGTTGCTCTTTAGTTAATTCATGTACTGCTTTAATACTGTCACATATTGCTAAATCTTTAGCAATTTGACGAGCAGCTGGCACTGGTATTTTAATTGTATCCTGTGATTTAGCTATTATTGGTAGTATAAATGCTAGTATAATTAATAGTTGTTTCATTAGTAGTTATAGCGTTTTTTAAAGAATGAATCAATTTGAGCAGCATTATAATGACTTACTTGTTGTATTATTTCATGATGGTACTCTTTAATAATAGTTTCTTTTACTTTAATGTTACTGATTTTAGTGTCTATTGCTTTTATTTCATTTTCGTAAACACGAATAGTGCTATCTAATTGATTTTGTTTTTTAATTAATAAAGTATTAGCTTTAGTTAATGAATCAATAGCGGCTTTATAATCAGTAGGCATTTGTGGTTCGCGTGTTGTAATCCATATAACACCATATAATACAAATAAACCTACGATGACGTAGGCTATTTGTTTTTTATACTTATTTAATAATTCCAGCATAGAATTGTAATTTACGTTTTGTATATTCATCTAATGGTTCTATCTCAGGTTCGTCATCTTCAAATCCTAAATCATCCATTTCTGGTTCTTGTACTTGTGGTGCTGTTGTTCCTAACGCTGCTGCTACTTTTTTACTTAATGATGAATAATTAACACTAGCGAATTTTTTAGCTAATATAGACAAAATAGCAGCTTGTGTTTCTTTATCTTCCATACTAATTTCATCAGCTAATTGTTGAATTAATTCAGGCAATTGACTAATCGCTATATCTTTTCTTCCTTTTTCTGCTTTAGCAAAATCAGCATTTGATAATTCACCAAATGCTTCTCTAACTCTAAGTTTAGAAGCACCGTATAATTTAATAATCTTATCAATTAATCTATCATTATTAATAGTAAATTCAGCTGCTTTAGCTACTGGTCCTACTGCTTTAAATGGTTCTTTTGCTGCTGGTAATTCTGGTTCTGTTTCTGGGGTGAAATCTTCAGATCCGTCTGCATTTGGTCTACCATCAAAATATTTGTCTAGATTGCTATTTCCTATTAAAAATGCATCTGGGCCGCTAATTTCTTCTTCTTCGCCATCTTCATCATCGGCACGCATAAATTTAGGTACGAAACCTGCTACTGCTGGTTCCATTATACCTAGTCTAATCATATCACGTGCATAATCTGCTATACGTGGTTGAGGTACATTAAACTTTTCGTTTGCTATTTTTGTTACATCGCTTGATCCTACATCATTAAGATAATCAATAATACCATTTACCCATACCATTCTTTTTGCTGAATTAAAATATGGTAATTCTGATAATTTATCTTCATAATTATCAGCTAATTTATAATTAGCTCCAGCCATTTCATTAAGTTCGCCTTCTTGCATTCCAACTATTGTTAGCGATCTACCTGACGTTCTAGCTTGGTTTATAGCTTTTTGAACATCAGCTGGTTCTACTTTTTCTCTTTTAGCTATTTCTCCTACTTTACCAGTAGGAGTAGTTTTAGTAACTACACTATCTTCAGCTAATACCTCTTGGATTGCTTTTCTAATTAAGTTTTGTAATTTGTTTTTCATTTATAGTATTTACAGTATTTAATAAAATCGTTTATAATTTCTTTTTCGCTATTTGTTTGTAATGAATCTCTGTATTCATTTATAGTTTGAGTATATGAATTAGCGTTACTTTCTTTTAATGAAGATAACGATTTATCTAGCCCATCTAACACCTCTTTTATTTTATTATCATCAAAATCGTCGTAATGAGCGGCGTCTTCTTTATATTGTTGTATAAGTTTATGTACTTGTTGCATCTTTTATTATATTTACAAAATAATTAATATCGTCATCTGAATACCCCAAGTCTCGTATTTGACTTTCTAATTCTTCCTCGTCGTTTATATCACCATTTAAGTAGTCTGAGTAACAGTATAGCCAAAGTAATATGATATCTTCTTCACTTAGCACTTCATTATATCTACTCAGAAATGAATCTAAATAAAATTCATCAGGTCCAGCATCAATTAAATTATCAATACCACCCCAATCTGGAGCATCTTCATCTTCGCCATCCCATTCTCGACCTATATGTTCATCATAAAATTTTTTAATATTCTCTATAGAATTAGGTCTGCGTATTTTTATTTCATTTATACCTGCTAGTTGTTGCATGCGCTTTATTTCATTAATCATCTAAATAGATTTAATAATTTAATAAATCCTTCTTTCACTAACTTCGCTAATTTCTTAGAATACCATGATAGTTGTTGTCCAATTCTTAAACCAGTTAACGGTGCAGTCCAGTGTGATATTTGTGGTACAATAAATTTACGATATTTGTCACCCGCTAATATAATAAAACGATCATTTTCTAAATCGTATTTATCAGCTAATATTTTTAATACCTGTACTGCCCACTCTTGTATTTCATCACTAGGCATATTTAGTAATGTCTTATCATATGGTTGAATTACTTTAGATAATGGTACTACATAATACTTAGCTGATAATATTACTATATCGTCTGGGTCTAGTAACTCAGCATACGCTAATGATTTCTTAAATAGTGGTGAATTATATAGTTCGCGTGCGGGTGCTGCTTGTGGTAATTTTGTTGCTACGCACGATAATAATACTATTTTCTTTGGTTTTGGCATAATGTGATATGCTATAAATATTAAGAAATAATTATTTCATTAATGATAGTTTTATTATTTTCATTATTCATATATAATTTTAAACAATTAAATATAGCCTGCGCGTATTCAGAATGTTTGCCTAATATATTAGTTATAAATGTTTCTAAACTATTATAATAATATATTGATTTATATTGTTTAAGTGTATTTAAACAGAATTTAAAATTCTTATTATCTGATACTTTACGTAAATGGTCATACTTCCATAATAGAAATAATATATATGGTTTAGATGGTTCTAACTCACAATTAGCTATTATTTCGCGTGCTAAATTATGATTATCAGTATCCGAACTTTTTAGCATATTCATTAAATTAACAAATACATCATCATCTATTACTAATCCTCTATTAATATCATCATTAATAGTATGATCAAATATTATTTCATATGGTGGGTTATCACTAATTACATCTAAAAATGTATCAAAGTATTCAAATGCTTTTTTATTACCCCAATTTTGATCTATTACAGTTCCTGTAACTGTTTCAAATTCTAATACTGCGTTATAATATGCTGGATAATATGTTTTAAGATCTTTTAGTTGTTGTTTTTCTACAAAATAAAAATCTGCTTCTAGACCATTCTCAGATGTTTTAGTTGATATTGCTCGTAAAAAATTAATAGGTATTATATAATAAGTACCTACGGAGTATTCACTGTAGTAATATTCTTTAATTAAGGCGTTACTAATTATTAAAGCATTCGGTTTAGAGTTTCGTCTAACGTTTTTAATATTAAGTTTATTTTCTGTTAGATATGATTTAAACTTATAAATAGGTAAAGTACTTAATGGCGATAAACATACAGTTGTATTATTTTGTAATTTATTATCTTTACATTTACTATACAACTGTTCGTATTTATTTTTATGTTCTGTAGTAATTATACGTAAACAGTTCATTATATTATTACTCCAATTATATGTGTATGGTGCTATACTTGGTTTTCCTGAATATTTGTATTCCGTTATTGCTTGTAATTTTTGATATGTTGGCATTATTACTTAGTTAAAAATGTTAATAATGTTTTATTCAGCATTAATAATTTAAACGATGCTGTGTCTCCGTTATAAATTGATTTAACAATACTATATTTTAAGTCCATTGTAAATAATTCTTCATTAATCAATAATGCTAATCTATCAATAAATGGTTTTTCGATTTTATTTTCTTTAGCATGAAATATACTATAATTAATAATACGGGTTGATATAATTGATGCTAAGTCAGCTCTATAATTTTTATCCTTACCAATAATACCTTTTAATGTATTTACTATATAATCATCACTTTCGTGAGTTAATATTATTTTAGGTGAGATAATTTTATCTAATCTATTATTAATAAACATTGTGAATAATGTTGTAAATTCAGAACCAACACTACCTTCACCAACCATTTGAATTAAGTCTAATGTATTTTCAAATGAATCAATTGACGATATTGAATTAAAGAACGTAGTTATACTTCTTGAATTAATATTTGTAGTAACTAATTCTGGATGTTTTAATAAGAAGTTAATACATCTATTATCTATTTGAGCATTTTCAGCCCATTCACTCCAACAATCAATATCAAATTTTAAATTAACACTAATAAAACGTGTTTTTTGTGCGTTATCAATACTATTAACTAGATACTCACCGTTATCAGGATTTGATGTTAATATGATATGCCAATCTTTAGGTAACGACCAACTAATATATTGTTGACGATCAATTAACTCCATTACAGCTTGAATAAATCTAATATCAGCGCGATTCCAATCATCTAATAATAGTATACCACCTGTTGTTTTACCACTAATCCATTCTGGCGGGCAATAACTCATACGGTTTAAACCAGTAAATTTATAACCTAATTTTGTATATTCTTCTACTGCGTGTTCATCAATCCAAAGACAATTTGCGTCTTTACATACTTCAAATTGTCTAATTGGAAAACCAACTAAGTCACCTAATTCTTCAATTTGTGCTAAATTTAACTTAACAAAGTGTAAATCTAATTCGTTTGCTAATTGAACAATTGTTGATGTTTTACCAATACCTGAGTCACCTACTACTTCTACGGCAACAGGTGGTTTGTTTTGTTGTTGTAAAAAACGATTATTACTAATAATGTGTTTAAGGAATGTTTTTGTTTCCTTTACGTTCAGCGAAATTTGCTGTGGTTGTTTTTTTGTCATATAACCTATTTATTTTTGTTTAATTAAATTTAGCAAGATACTTTTGCCCGCCTTAATTTTCTTGTATTTTTATTACATTACCCCAGCCGTTTGATTGTACTGTTTCTACAGTTTCTCCTGCTGAACATAAAACCATTAACATAGGTTTAAACGTATTTACTGTTTTTTCTCCTATTGCGCCATCAGTTAGTATAATTAAACTATTATATTGTTTATGTTCGTTAAAATATTCAATAAACGGATTCATATTAGTACCACCTCTACCTCTAACATTTTCAGGTAATTTACCTTCATATTCATATGTTCGTTGTATAGTAGCATCACCTTCTGCTATAGTAATTGATATACCTGTTTTATACATGTGGTTTATTTCACTAAAGAACTCAATTAAATCTTTATTACTTACTGATCCTGATGTATCTATACCAATTAGTACTTTTTTCTTTGGTTTAATTTTAAGTGCTGGGTTTTCTTCAAATCGTTTATTTAATTTGCGGCGTGTTTTTTTAGTATATACTTTAGATGACGATCCAAAAAAGCGTCTAAAATAACCTTTCCAATCATACGACGGTGCTTTTTCTTCAAATAAACCATTAATGTAACTTTCTAACTCAGATGGAATTAAACCTCTACTTCTATCTTGTGATTCAACTAATGTTTTTATTTGATGATCAATTTGTGCTTTAACTAAACGTTTATCTGCCTCTGATAATTCATCAAATTCTTTCCATGTTGGATGTAATTCGTCAGCACCATCTAACATAGCGTTTAATGATGGTGACGTGCCATCTTTTTTAGCTTGTTGTAATAATTTATAATACTCTTTAGTACCTGCTTTTAATGGTAAATTAAGTTCAGGAAACGTTGATGGTAATAATAAATCATCACTTGGATAATAAACAGGATCAATATATTGATTAATTTCAACATCAGCTGCTATGTTGTGTAATTCATGATCAGGAAATTCATCACGCTCAATTAAATGATTAAAACAAATATGTAATAACTCATGTTTTAATAAACCAATTTTCTTAAAATCACTATCTAAACTATTCCAAAATTTCTCATTAATGGCTAATTGGTAATTGATATTAAGTTTAGATACGCCTGCTGTAGGTACATCTTCTCGAACACATTTATTAAGTGTAGATAAAAACATACCATAAAATGGTTCTTTAAGCATTAATTGCTTAGCAATTCTGCTAGCATCGTTTAATACATCATTCATAACTTATTAATTTAATTGTGATAAAATAGTTGCAATACGTTCTTCTGTAGAACCTGATACTTTAATTAGTTTTTTAGGTGGATATTCATCTAACATATTCTGGATAGTAAGATCAATTTGTTCACGATATTTTACATCAGTTGTGCGAACGCCGTTATCTTCAATTTCAACACCATCTGGCGATACGTAAATAATAATATCATAGTCATCACGTAATGTCATTAATATGTTGGTAAAATAACATTTTTCAGTCCACCCAATTGATTTAGCTGATAGTGTAAATGCACAAACATCATATATTGTTCTATCAGTAATGATATTTTCTTTCATTAATTCAATACTGCGCTCAGCGGCAAATACTAATTGACCTTTTAATGTTGAATCAGTATTTAAACTAATACCTTGATCGCGTAGATATTTACTACGTTCAGTTGCAGTTTCATGATCTTTAAATTGTTCTAATTGTTTAAGCGCATGTACTAATGTAGTTTTTCCTACAGATAAAGTACCACATAATCCTATTTTCATATTAATCCTAATTGTTTAGCTCTAAAATATGCAACCATTTTGCCTGTTGCTGGGTTAAAAAACTGTTGTTGACTTAAAGGTAATTTTTTGTTTTCGCCCTTAATAATATCAAGTGGTGATTTCCATCCTTTAGGATAGATAATTATTGTCTCGATTGGACCTTTAGAAAATTTATCTAAATCATACTTCCATATTTCAGTAGTATTGTCGTCGTTTATAAACTCTCGTTGAAATTGTCTTGTCATAACTTAAAATTAAAAAGAGGATCTTGACGATCCTCTTATTTTTTATACTCTTGCGCCTGCTAATTTTCCGGCTGCTGTTTTATGAAATGGTACTCCATTAACACTTTTTTTCTTTTCTAGCCATTCGTCTTTAGTATGTTTAATACCAAATAAATAATATTCTGCTTGGCGTTTATTTCCTTGTGGTATGAATGCTGCTCCATCCCAATTGTGGCATTTATTTACTCCATTTATACTAACGTAGTGAGCAACAGTGCCGTCTGTTGTTTTTAGTCTTTGTACTTCCATGTTTATTTTATTTTTATAAAGGTATGAAAGTTATTTTGACTAAGCAAACTATAGTCCTCTATCTCTTCTTTGTTTTAATGCGTTTTCAGCATCTTTCTTAATAAGAAATCTTTCTATATTATTCATTTCAGTAGTAGTCCAACGTTTTTGATCTGGTGTTAATTCATTATTAATTGCATTTTCGATAAACGAAACAAATTCTTCTCCTTTCTTTCTTGAATATAGTGTTGAAAAAAATAATTCACGAACACGAGAATCATTTATATCACTATCAATAAATAGTTTATTAATAGCCTTATATATAAATTTACCATACTGCATATCTCGCGGTTCGTTTGATACTTTATCTACAGTATTTACTATAGCTTGATTTTTTTCTTTGTCTGAGCCAAATCCTTTAGTTCCAACTATTTCCCATAATCCTTTTGCAATTTCATGTACAAGCATTGGAAAACAAATAGCACGAGCTTTAATAATAAATTGTTTTTTTTCCTCGTCGTATTCCATTTCACTTTCACCACCTTGTGATTTTTGTCCTGCTGCTAACATTGCTAATAGCATAGCAATTGCTTCTTCATCATCGTAAATACCAAAGACTAATTTAGATATTTCAATGTATTTTGGTAGTAATTCTGGATCTATTCTATTTATATATTCTTTAAACCATTCTTCCCAATCTGCTATACTAAATGTTAATATTTGAGCGGCTGCTTGGGTGATACCATTAATAATTCGGCGTTTTGCTTTTTCTGCTTCAGGTGGTGTATTATCTATGCTGACTTCGTCTGGACTTGATTGAATATTCATACTACCCTCTCCAACTATCTTAGCATCAATTTTGATGTTCATGAATGGGATAATTGGACATTGTTTTTCCATCATTAGAACTGCTAATTCTTCTAATTCATCAGTATATCCTTCTTCGGCTTGAATTATTTGTGGTAATACTTCTGCTGTTTTTTGCATTGTTTGCCTTAAAGTCTTATCACCAAGTAACGATTGACGAGATTCGCCTGATTTGGCTTTTAAATTAGCCATTGTTTTAGGACTAAATATTTTTTCGTATTCTATTTCTTTTAGACGAGTCATTGTTATTTGCGTTTTTTATTTGATTCATTTAAATTAGCTTTTTCAGCTTTATACATAGCAACAAGTTTAGCTATAGCGCTCATTTCTTTTGCAGTTGCTTTTGGAGCTACATCAGGTAACGATCCTGGTTTTGGAGTAAATGTGTAGTCGTCTTCTTCAGTTTCAGTATCAGTATCTGTGTCAATTTCAACTTCTTCTGGTTCCCATTGGTTTTCGTATAATTGTAAATCTTCTACTGATTGTATATTTGCCGGTTTGCCTTGTTCTCCGTCTTCATATCCTCTCATGTACGCAGCTTGTACTGGATGGAGAAGAAGAGCTTCCTTTAATAAATCTTCTACTGATTGTATATTTGCCGGTTTGCCTTGTTCTCCGTCTTCATATCCTCTCATGTACGCAGCTTGTACTGGATGGAGAAGAAGAGCTTCCTTTAATAATTCTTTTTTAATAAGGTGACGTATTACCTCACGTAGTTGTTGTTTTGTCATTTTATATTTTTTATGTTTTATTTATTTTGCCCATATCATATATCGATCATTAACTGTTTTAACATCTTCTGGATTAGTGGGGTCCATTGTTTTTGTTAGAGTTTCATCTTCAGGTCTCATCTCAATCTCTCCAGGTGTAAATCCTTTTTTACGAGCTTGATCTACTCCTAATTCCCATATTCCTATTGTATATGTTCGGTATCCTTTAATACAAACTTGTACTTGCATTACTTCTTTTTCTCCTTTAACAAAAAAATCAGGTTTAATTTGTCTATATTCTTTTAATACTTTATCTCTAAACTTAGCATTATCCATTTTTCTATTCTTAGAATATCCTTTACTTTCCATCCATGCTACAAAATTATTCCACTCAGCCATTTGTTTTCCTGTCAAACCAGACTTATTAATTTCTTGTAAAGCTAAGTTGCCTTTAAATCCCAATGCTGATATTTTACCTGTATTGAGATTTTTTAGAAAAGCAAGTGGAAATTTAAATTGTGATGTCCAATATCCATTTTTACCATCTAATTCTGTACCAGTTGATGTATCTGATTTAGCAGTCATCGTAATGGTTTGTGCTTTTAAATCATCGACTGCTGCTTTTTGAGCAGTACCTTTTAATGGGGTCGCAGCTAATGCAAGTATTACTGCTGCTGATAAACCTAGTTTTTTAAGTGAATCTTTAAGACCTTCATCTAGCGTTTCATCTTGTAATATTGCTAATGCTTTATAATAATCTTCTTTATCTTTAGGAGATAATTTAGCTATAATTGATTGTTCAGCCTCAATTTCTTTAAGTAGCATCATTAGTTTAATCATGATAATAAATATTAATCATTTATATTTCCATTTATAACCATACGCAGTTTTTTGACGCCCCGAGGCACAATCTGCTATACTATTACCGGATTTACCTAAACATCTTCCTGCATCCTGTGCGGATTGATATTCATTTAATATATTATCTTGAAAATCATATTGAATGATAGATTTTTGTGAATTACTTTTATGTTGTCCTTTTAAATCTAAATTAGGTTGTATATTATGTTTAGATGCTTTTGTTTGTATTATTTTATTTATAATATTTTGATCTCGTTTTTTACCTAATTTAGCTTGTCTTATTTTTTCACCATGTTCTTTTGGATATTTCATTCCTTTTTTAGATATTGAAATTTTATTGCAGTGTTCTTTTGTAAAAGAAAAAC
>Ga0181358_1000470_pt1 | contig 18040 bp, 18 predicted proteins | sample Fa13VDMM110SD_FD_130096 | JGI IMG/M metagenome (GOLD analysis project Ga0181358, IMG submission 130096) | Freshwater viral communities from Lake Michigan, USA - Fa13.VD.MM110.S.D | ecosystem: Environmental > Aquatic > Freshwater > Lake | place: USA: Michigan | collected 2013-09-24 | reverse complement strand
AATTGGAAAAAATGCCAAAAAAACGATTTTGTAATTTCTTTAAATATCATATATTGAAAATGCATTTTGTCAATATCTAAAAATGATATTTAAAGAAAAGCGAATATACATAAAAAATGCAAAGTGAAAAGAAAAATGTTGTGGATAATAAAATGAATAATCCCCGTTCTGAATTATATAATGAAATCAAAGCACTTTTACCGGAAGGCAGAAAAAAGGAACTGCTTACCACCTTAAAAATAAAATATGGAAGTATAAAGTATTTGAAGGAGAAGTTAGAGGAGGTAAAGAAGATTAATTTTTCCAAGGTAGCAAAACCGGTTGATTTTGATAAGAAAAAAAAATTAGTTGGAGTTGAGGTTGAAATTGATTGGTTGAGAAAACAATCATTACCAGATGAAGTTTTAAACAAGGAACCTGAACCTCTATCAGAGAATGCTACAAGTGATGAAATAAAAAACTACAATAGAAGATATAATTATTGGATAAAGAATGTTATATATACTTGGTTAAGAAATCAGCCAGTTAGATACGGTGAAAAAATGTTAAAAACTGGAACTCGCCAAATATTGCAATCCCTAACACCTATACAGGAAACATATAGATTTGCGATAAATGAAGGGAAAATTGATGCCACATTAAAAGCATTTAGAAAGAAGTTCTTGGATAAACATAATGGAGCGGAATATACTATAATACTGAGGTATGAATATAAAAAAACTGAAGATATAATTAGTAGGTCATTTATGGATGTAGAACTAAAATACACTGAAAAGAGACTTAATTTTTTTGATAAACAAGGTAATATTATAGTAGATAACGATGATAAAATGGATGGGTTATGTATTCCAAGATTAATTCAGAAGGAGATATTTCAGAAGAAGACAATAGAAAAAATAATAGATGATATGGAAGATGCATTTTTAAATAATACGCATATGGTTATTTTTGCTGATGAGGATTGTGTTAATCCATTAGACCATACTCCAAGTATAAATATTAGAAAGAATGGTATAACATTAAGACAATTAGAACCTTATTGTAAGAAGTATAGAATACAGGTTAAAGTTTTTGATATTGATGAGACACTATTATATCAGTATAAACCAGAAAAGATAGATAAGCATAAAACAACTCTTATGTTTATAATTCATGACGGGCACCCGTATAGTATTATTGATAAAATCAGAAGACTTGAATTATCAAGTAAAAAACAAAATGTATTAACAAGACTTGAGATAATAGAAAAACATATTGAAGAGAAAGAAGATAAGGAAGAACAATATAGTCATTTTAAATACATACCTGATGCACCTTATGATTTTGAAACTATCAAGGGAGATTTATATACAGACGACTACCAAGACTTACGAGAGTTATTCATTTGGTTATATCTGAAAAAGGGTAGAATACCTAAATACAAAAATGATGGGGAAAATATAATAAAGATAATAATCAACCATAATTGTAGTTTAATCTATAACAGAGAATATGATGTCTATAAAGATATAAAGGGTTTTAATAATCATACATCAAGTAAAATTGCATATGACTACTTCACAAAAATGGGGGAAGACCTCAGGTTAAATATAAATCACCTTAAATCAACCTTCAATAAGAAGACATTAGAGTTTTGCAATTTAACACATTCATTAGCAACTACAAAGCAGTTTAACGAAGTAAAAGATATTAACAATTGTATTCAGTATGATATCAATAAGCAGTATTCAAGTATATTAGAAAATGCTGATATGTCTTGGTTAGTAGTAAGTAATAAGGATGATGTAAAAAAATACGATGGATGTCAGATATTTGATAATGCTTTATACTATGTAGAACCAAGTAGATTTAATCCCTTGATTTATTCATATGGAGTTTATTACGGGAAATTAGTCAGAGTTGCATTGGAAGATAAATTAATAACAAAATCAGAAATCAAGTATTATTTGAGTTGTAATATAGAAAAATCAAAAGCGTTTCCAGAGTTCGTAAAGAAAGCGTATGAAGATTATGAAGATAAGGGTAAGAATGTAGTTAATCATTACGTAGGAACTTTGGGTAGAAGAAGTAAGACGATAGGAAAATTAGTTTTTGGAGAGAACTTACAGACTATGTATAATAACTATTTTCTAAAAGAAGAAATAGAGTTTGCTTATAAATATGGAGAGTATGAAATTGACGGAGAAACTCGTAAATTATTTTTGACATCTTCAGTAAGAGAGATAGATAATAACAATTCTTTATTTATGATAAGAAACCAAGTTATTCAATATGGTAATTTACAGAGTTATGAGTTAAGTAAAAAGGTAGGTGGTAAATTAATTAAGATTGCAACTGATAGTGTGCTTATGGAAAATCCAGTAAATGTATTAGAATTGAGTGATAAGAGAGGAGGATTAAAATTGGAAAAACCAAAACAATTAAGAAGAATAGATAGTGAAATACATACAGATAAAGAATACAAACACGAAGATATAGAATTAGAAGTAATAAATATTGATGATGAATATAACTTTGAAGAATTATATAGTAAAACAGAGAATAAGAGTTTTTTCTTGACAGGGCAGGGAGGAACTGGTAAATCAGTAGTTAGTAATAAATATATTGAAAGACTTGAAAGTAAAGGTAAAAATATTAGAAAATGTGCACCAACACATATAGCGGGTAAATCAATAAGCGGTATAACTTGTCATAAATCATTTGGGTATGATATTATCAAGAAAACACATATGAGTGATTATTCAAGTGTAGATTATATTATTATAGATGAGATTAGTATGTGTGATGCAATTTTTTATGATGAGATGAATTACATAAAGAAAAACCATCCTTCAATTAGATTCATTTGTTTTGGGGACTTCAATCAACTTCCCCCAGTAAATCATAAAGGAAAACCATATTTGTATTATACGATGTTCAAACATATCTTTGAGAATATCATAACATTCAAAATTAACAAACGATGTGGAGAAGAAGGTCAAAAGATGTTTAAGTTAATTGAGGAAATATTAGATGAGAATAGAATAGAAAGTAATCATCATTTTATAATGAGAAAGTTTAAACAAGCAGAATATCTTGACAAACTACATTTATGCTATACAAATAAAGAAAGAAGAGAAATAAATAGTATATGTATGAATCAGTTTAAAAGTGAAGATGCAATTTTTTTAGAATATACCCCAAAAGAAGAATATGAATACGATGTAGATAATGATACCTTAAGTTTAGTTAGTGATAATGATGATGAGAAAATTGATTATTCCCAGAGCATATATCTATACAAAGGATTACCATTAAGATGCAGAAAAACCTACGCTAAAACCAAGAAAGAAATAAATAATAAAAATATAGTTAATGGAGACCAATTTATTGTGGAAAGTTTTACTGATAAAGAATGTGTGATAGTAAAAGATAACTCAAGATTTCCTAATTATAATCCTAATGAAGAACCTGAAAAATATACTATAAAATACACCGATAATTTTCTGAAGTATTACAATCCTAATTATGCTATGACTATCCACTCAAGTCAATGTCAAAGTTTCAATGAACCATATACTATTCATGAAATACATAAATACGATAAATATCTATTAAATGTTGCTATTGGTAGAACAAGAAAATTAGATTTTATAAGTTATGTATAAAAATGATATCTAAAGAAATGTATTATATCAATAAAAATATGTTGTTAGAGGAAATTACAAATAAGAAGCAATTAGATGCTATAACTAAACACAGCCTTGATATCAGTCAGTTTAATTCAAAGGAAGATTTGAGTAAGCATTTGTTAGATATCTCAAAGAAGAAATACTATGAGAAGAATAAGGAGAAGTTCAAGGAGTATTATAAACAGAATGCCGATGTTATTAAGGAAAGGCAAAAGAAAAGCAGACAAGAAAAAAAAAATATAAAACAAGAAGTTTCTGTATAATTTTTAAAGATATTTTCACCTTTAAAAATCTAAATTACTTTTTTAATACTTGTATCCAGGGGACATTTCTATATATCCTTTCCTTGCCAAAAGTTTTTTCTTTTATGATTTGTATATATAAATATGCCTCTTCTGGTTTCTTACTTAGTTTATATTGTGAGTAAAAGTCTCCTATATTTTGTTTCATATCCATTATTTTATTATCTATTAAAAAGAATATTGCCTCGCTGGGTTTAACCTTTATATGCTTACGGATACTTACCATACAGAATCCAAAGTTTTCAGTTTGCGGTAATAAAAATCGTCTTTTGCATATTTCAATATCTTTATCAGGTAGAATTATAGCAGGAATATATCCATAGTATTTACATAAGATTTTTTGGCAATCATTATCCATTTTACTTTATGGCAAGATAAATAAAATATACGACGATGGATGACATAGTTATTATAGTTGCTGTTATTGATATTGCTTTATCACAATCAATTTTCCCATCTGGTTTATCAAACGAGTAATATTTAGTTTCTGATTTAGGAGGCATAGTTTTATTAAAGTAAAGTTTATTTTTTTATATTTATTTCTCTCCACTTTGTTCCGACCGCCAGCGGAATGGCTTACCATAAAATCTTATCCGCCCAATAACTATTACTACCTACAATTTTCCTTGTCTTATTATGTCTAATTTTATAAAGTCTTCTTCTTTCTTCAGCATAGGTTTTTCCCATAGTCTTAGTAAAGGTAGGAAAGTCCTGATATTCAATTGCTCCTATACTTGCTATCTTCTCGTTATTTTTATACACATCTATCTTCTTTTTCGGATTAGATGATTGCCGTAATTCTACCCCAAGTTTCTTCGCTTGTTTTTTGCTGTAATCTGTTATAACATACATACTTTATTATAAGACAAAAAAAATATAATAAGTAAAAATTATGACCGATGGTTTTCTTAAATGTTAGGTGTTTATTCAATTTCTCGCATAGATATATCCCCCTTATAGTATGTCTTACATTAGGATTAGTTAATTTGTTGATTATCGTATTCATTTATATTTTAACAAGATTAAGATTATTCAATATAAAGTCTATCAGAAAATTATCCTGTTCCCAATCTATAAAATCCTGTCCTGATAGTTCCACATATTCGCTTGAAATATAATGTCCGTTTGATTGATGTAAATCCACCTTGAAAACTGCTCTAATATTCACTTCATAAGTTTGGATGTTGATTTTGATGTTATCAATCATAATGTTTGTTGCTTTTTGAACCACTTGAATGTTTTGCATTTTTATTAAAGGGATTATTTTATTTTTCTTAAAAAAGTTTAATAATATTATAAGCCATACTGATTGTAGATGTTGGAATAACAGTTGCCGTTATACACCAATTAGTTCCCGACGACTGAAAAGTCATATTTCTTGATGCGGTAGTTTGAATTGCTCCTGAATTATCTGCCGACAAAAAACAGCATACTGAATAAGTTTGAGTAGCACTTGCCCCATAAATAAAAACTTGATAAAATCCAGCAACACTTGCTTGTGTAATTACAGTGACATTAGTATAAGCAACAGCAGTTATATTTACTGAACCATTAGAACCGCCAACTAATTTAGATTGATTACCAAGGGTCAGATTTTTGTTTGCTGCTAAAGTCGTGTTTTTATTTATTATTAAAGTTCCGCTATCACTTGCGGGTGTGTTATGTCCGAGGGTAATTGTGCCTGTAGATTGCTGTCCTCCGATTTGAACATTTCCAGTTGTGAATATGGGGGCAATTACAAGTGTTCCGCTGGATGCGTATGTTGATAGATAATTACACGCAATACCTTTATTAACAGCAGAAGTCCCAACATTAACATCTCCGTTAAAAGTAAAACCGCTTGAAGTAGTTCCACAAGTAATAGTGCCTGTTGTCGTGCTGAATAATACTATATTATCAGCAGCAGCAGTTCCCTCTATAGTATCAACCACAACTTTCCCCGTGGTGCTTAGAGTGAGATTTTTACCACTGGCTAAAACAACTGAAGGATTTATAGTCAAATTACCACCTCCGGTATTTCCGCAAGTAATAGTGCCTGTTGTCGTGCTGAATAATACTATATTATCAGCAGCAGCAGTTCCCTCTATAGTATCAACCACAACTTTCCCCGTAGTGCTTAGAGTGATATTTTTCCCACTTGCTAAAACAACAGAAGGATTTATAGTAAGATTTCCGCCTCCGGTATTTCCACAAGTAATAGTGGCTGTAGTTGTGCTGAATAAACTAATATCAGCACCTCCTGAAACACCCCTATAAGTATTGCATTGTAGATTTTTACCACTTGCCACCTGAACATCTTGCTGTAGTGCTAATGGGATATTACACAGAGCATAACCACTATCAATCGCTATATCATAAGCAGAACTTCCTATACTTATCACAGCCTGTCTAACTGCTGTCCCAATATTCATATTACCAGTTAATGAACCGCCTATATTGATTATACCTCCCAATATATTACCAAACAAACTACCTGTAGAAGTAGTAGAAGTTGCTGAAATAGTATTTACCGCTAATGTTGGATTTATAGTAAAAACTCCCCCTGAAGCATTACCAAGGGTGATTGTAGGAGAAGAAACACTACTATTAGTAAAAAGCGTTATAGCAGAAGAAGTTGTAGTCCCTTGAATATCATTTACATTAAGAGTTCCAGAAATACTTGAACCAGACTTCAATACAAAATCAGTATCATTATAACTTGAACTTACAACATTCTTACTTCCATTTGTTAAAAGTATCTTACTTGCTGTTCTACCTGCCAGATTTATATCATTGTTAAAAGTATTTAATGCTCCAGAAAAAGTATTTGACCCTGAATGAGTATTTCCCCCTGAAAATGTGTTCGTTCCTGAATAAGTATTACTTGAAGTAATGTTTTTGAAAATCTGTAAATTACCTGTATCTCCGGTTTCCCCAATAGTTAAATTACTTGAGGTAGCAGTTCCAGTATAAACATTACATAAGATTTCTCCACCAGTTGTGTTAAGAGTAAGCGTTTTTCCACTGGCGAGTGTTAAATTACCATTCAATTGAGTGTTAGGATTTATTGTGAAAGTTCCCCCTGAAAGATTACCCAAACCTATTGTTGAGGTAGTTGTCCCATATAAAGAAATCGCAGACCCAACACTCGTCCCTGTTATCGTGTTTCCTAAAATTGTATTGTTAAAGGTATTTGTGCCTGAAAATGTATTATTACCTGAATGAGTATTTCCACCTGAATATGTGTTAGTTCCTGAGTATGTATTGCTTGAAGTAATTGTTTTGAAAATCTGTAAATTACCTGTATCTCCGGTTTCTCCCAGCGTAAGATTACTTGAAGTAGTAGTCCCAGTATAAACATTACATAAGATTTCTCCACCTGTAGCGTTTAGAGTTATTATTTTATTCGCAGGTAGTGTTAAATTACCATTCAATTGAGTGTTAGGATTTATTGTGAAAGTTCCTCCAGAAGCATTTCCAAGCGTGATTGTAGGGGAAGAAACACTACTTAATGTAAAAAGTGTAATAGCAGATGAAGTTGTAGTTCCTTGAATATCATTTACGCTTAATGTTCCAGACATAGTTGGACTTACTATTGTTTTAAAAATAGTTAATGTGCCTGTATTTCCACTTTCTCCAATCGTAAGATTACTTGAGGTAGTAGTTCCAGTATAAACATTACATAGGATTTTTCCTCCAGTTGTGTTTAAAGTAAGAGTTTTTCCACTGGCAAGTGTTAAATTACCATTCAATTGAGTGTTAGGATTTATTGAAAAAGTTCCGCCTGAAAGATTACCTACCCCTATTGTTCCGGTGGTTGTGCTAAATAATACTATATTATCAGCAGCGGCTATCCCTTCAATAGTATCAACAACAACTTTCCCAGTAGTGCTTAAGGTCAAGTTTTTTCCACTGGCAAGTATAGTATTATTGTTAATTGTTAATGGATTTGTAGAAGCAGTATTCCCAAAATTAATTGCCCCAGTCTGTAATAAATACATATTAATCGTATTAGCAAAGGCATTACCTCGGATTGTTTCAACGACCAAGTATCCAGTCGGTGTAATTTGTATCTCCTTACCAGTTGCCATCAGTAATTTGTTATTAATGTTTAAACCATTTGTATTAGATAGATTACCAAGGGTTAAAGTTCCAGTATGCGTTGTATAAAGACTTACCGCTGAACTTACCGGATTCGCTTGTATATTATTTGTGTTAAGATTTGTTGTATTACTTGTTGTGTTAGTTAATGTAGTATTTGTCAAGGTAGGAATATTTGCAGAAGTGATAGTTGCTGTTGAAGAAGTTAATGTATCAATGACCCCAACATTACAGTCTAAATTATCAATAAGTGCGGTATCTATTGTAGCAACATTTACAATAAGACTATCCATCTCAATTTCCTGAAGATTTGTTATTGCGTTATAAGTTGAACTCATATTTATTATATGTAAGAAAAAGAAATGTTAAATAGTATAATAAAATTAAAAAAATAAAATATTTAGTGTAATAAATGGAACCCCAAGAAAAAAGCGACGCTAAACCCGTAAAACTCACAAAGAAAGGACTGCCTGATAAGAGAGCAGAAAGCAGTAAGAAGAACCTTGAGAAAGGTAAGAGTATTATTAAACAAGCATTGCAAAAAATTAAGGAGGTAAAACAAGAAGTCAAGCCAAAATTACCAGTTGTTTACAGTAGTGATGAATATAGCACAGATGAAGAAGAGATAATACTCAAAACAACTAAGGTTAATGAAAAAAGGGAAGATGTAAAGTTAGAAAAACATATAAGTGCATCTTTACCTATTGATATACCTAAATTAGAAAGAAGAGAAACACAAGATTTAACCGAGGATTATACATTTACATTTGAGAAGAAACTTGATGAGAAAATAAGGGCATTAAACGATGATTACACTCAAAAATTATCTCTTATTGAAAACGATACAAAACTTACTAAAGCGGAACTCAGGGCAATTAAAGAACAAAATCAAGCATTAAAGAAATCTATGACAAGTAGTTTTAGAACCCATGCAGGAACTCTTAATCAGGAGATGTATCTAAAGTTCTAATATATCACCACTATTATTTTATTATTTTTTGTTTGCTTATAATAAAATAGATGAATACAGAAATTATCAACAAGGTGAAAATTAAACCTATCGTAAATAACATTACAGAAGAAATTACTGATGTGAAGGGTAAGGAACTCTTCCAAAATAATCTGTGTAATATTTTTATCTGTGCGAGAAAACGCTCGGGCAAGTCATCGCTGATTGGAAATATATTGAAAAAGATGGCTGATAAACGAACTACAATTATCATATTTTCTTCAACCGCTAACATAGACCCCTGCTGGATTAACATTAAGGATATGTTGGAAAAAAAGAATATTCCTGTAATATCATACACTCATTTTATAGATGATGAAACTGGGCAAAACTTACTCAACGACTTCCTCAAGGATTTAGAAACAGATGAAAAAGAAGAAGAAATAGAAGATAATAATCCAAATATTATGACTGGTGATGGAACATTCTTAAGATTTGAACCAGAAAAAGAAAAATCTAAACCTAAAAAACCCTATGTTCCAAAAAAATCAGTTCCCAAGTATATTCTGTGCTTTGATGACCTTTCTTCAGATTTAAGGCACATCAGCGTTATAAAAAATCTCAAATCTAATAGACATCGCAAAATTATGAATATACTATCATCCCAATATTTTTTGGACTTGAATACAGGAGCAATGTCAAACTTGGATTATATGATTGTTTTCAAAGGTCAAGATGAAGAAAAATTAGAAAAGATACATAAGAGACTTGATTTGGGTATTGATTATGATACTTTCAAGAGATATTACGAATACGCTGTAAAAGACCCATATTGCTTTTTGTATATAGATATTCGCAATGATGAGTATCGGAAAAACTTTAATGAACGACTTAAATAAAAATTAAAAAAAAAATATATTCTCTTATAATAAATAATATGGTTAAACGCAAGAAAATGAAAGGGGGGCAAGAAACCCCTACACTTACTAAACAAGAGGTTCTACAAGACCCAAAAATTAAAGAAGCCTTGAAGACTTGGTCTATTCAACAAGGAGGAGGAGCAATGAGAATGAAGGGGGGTGGCTGGTGGGATGATTTTGTAGGCTGGTTGAAGAAGAATAAAGTTATTTCTGTAGCAAGTAAAATCGGAAGTGCAATAGCAGGAGCAGTTGGATTTGTTCCACTTTCAGTAGCACTTGGAGGTGTTTCTACAGCAGCAGGAGCATTTGGATATGGAAAAGGTATGAAAATCTCAAGACCCAGAATGATGGGAGGACAATACGCACAATCTGTTGCTATGCCATCTGTCAGTTCCGCAACACCCTTTCTAAAGTTTTAAAAAAAAAATATATTACTTATTAATAAAGAATGCAAGAAATCAATTCAAAAATTATGAACGGAGATGGAATCTTTACACGAGAACCAGGTGTATTACAGCCTTCCGCAAGAAAACTATTAGAACAAGTAGGAAATGAGGAGATAAAAACTTTACAAATCGTTAGAACTCCATTAAGCAGTTTCACTAAAGGTTTCTTAAATACTATAAGTTTAGGTCAATTTGATAAAATCAGTAAGAAGTATTATGATGAAATGTTTCACTTATCGCTCTGGATTAACGGACAATACAACTTGGAAAAGAATGAGGTAGTGTATTTTAATACCAAAAACCCCAAAGAAAAAAATAGTCAAGTAAGAGATGTCAAAAATATACCAGCAGGACTAACAATTCAACAACTCATAGATAATACAAGAAAACAAATGGGAAACGAAAACTTCAGTAATTATGATGCCGAGAAATTAAACTGTCAAAACTTCCTTATAAATGTTCTTGAAGCAAATAGAATAGGAAACTCTTCTGATAAAGATTTTATTTTTCAAGATGCAACAAAAATATTCAAAGAACTACCAGAGTATGCAAAGGTGCTTGGAAAAGTAAGTGTGAAACTCGGTGCAATTTTTAATAGACTCATTTACGGGGAAGGTCAAATGGGAGGAGGGGCTGAAGAGGATGAAAGAGAAATAAAAGAACTTATCGCTGAGTTCAATCAGATACGACGTTATCGAAGGGAAAATCCAGATATGACTGATGAAGAGGAACAAAAATACGAGGGTCGACTTATTGAAATAGTTGAAAGAATAAAAAAGTTACGAGAGAGACCTAAGAGAGAAAGAAGAGAACTTATGGAAGAGTACAATCGGATAGAAAATCTAAGGGAGGACCCTGATATAACTGATGAAGAGGAACAAAAATACAATAATCAACTTTTTGAAATCTGGCAAAGAATACAAGAGTTGCAATCGAGAGATTTAGATTTTATTACTCAACCAACACCCCCAGAAAGTGTTGCGTCAATACCATCAGGCACTATTAATGTATCTGATTTCGGTTTTAGTAATTTATCATCACGAAAATCTTCTATCGATGTTGAGGGGTTAGAAGCACCAGCACCAGGGGAGTCTCTTGAAGATGCTTTAAGAATAGTGCCCCGAACTCGTTCTTATTCATCTAACACTCAATTTAACACTCAATTCGGCGACCCTTATCCTCAACCAACTACTCGTAATAGACGCAATATTGAACTTAATACTCGTCCTGCCACTCCACCTAATACTCGTCCTACCAATAGACGTCGTACTGAACTTGACACTGAACCCGTCATTTCACCACCAGAGATTACCCCATCATTACCACCACCAGAGATTACCCCATCATTACCACCACCAGAGATTACCCCATCATTACCACGATTAGGGTTAATGAGAGACCGTGCTTCAGACATAAATACTATACCTAAAATCAATAAAAAAATAGAAGAACTTAATACTGAAATTAGTGCCCTTTTAGAAAGTCGAAATAATATGATTGATGATAGGAGAAATCCTAATCTTACTCAAGAACAAAAAAATGTAATGAACAAAGAAAGAATTAAAATAAGTAGCCGTATAGATAAAAATAGGAGAAGGATAAAGGAATTACAAGAACGAAAAAGTTATTTAGAAAGAATACAGGGTGGTGCTGCCCCTGAAGACTATGAGGAAAGATTATATAGAGAATTAAACGAAATCACAGAACGAATAGAATATTATATGGCAGTTGAGTTTCAATCAGAACAAATTATAACTAATGCAACTAATTTCCTAAGTAATACTAATCTTACTCAAGACGATAGAAACTTTTACTTATATACGATACAACAAGCACAGAATAGATTAGTTGATGCTGAACAGCAGATGGTAAGATTAGAACAACTCAAAGTAGAAAAAGAAAACGAAATAGAAGATTATAGAACTGAACAAATAACTGAAGGTATGCAAAGGTTAGGTGGAAGTGGTGCTTGTGGAAAACCTAAAGGAGAATGTATGTGCGGAATGGGAGTCTGTAAACCCGATGAACATTATCACCCAGAAAATAAGTTAGCAGGTAAAGATGGATGTATGAAAAACCATTTAATGACTGGAGGAAGTCAGGGAGGAAGAATAAACGCTACTGGATTAATAGATAGTAGAGTAGCAACATTAACATTTTAAAGATATATTTTTTTATTGGTTTTATATAAAGAATGTCTATATACAACCTACGATATCCTCCACAAACATATTATATTAACTCATTTGATAGAATCTCAGGCGACCATACGAACTTTGAATGTGCTAAATTAGAACTGAATAATCAACCTTATACACATTGTTGTGTTAAGCAAGTAAGCATACCGAAAGTCTTCCCGAATATTCCTACAAATTATAATACTCTTACACTTATTGAAGAGGGAGTGCCAAGGACTATTACATTAGAAGTTGGATATTACAACAAAAATACTATGATAGCGGAATTACCTGCATTACTAAACGCAGCATCAGTTCTTAATGGGAATAACTGGATTTATACTATGTCATATAGAACAGCAACCCAAGTTCAAAACTTCAAATATACTTTTTCTGTTTCTGGTAATGGCGGGTTTCAACCTTCATTTAGTTTTACACAAGACCAGATATATCTTCAGTTAGGTTTTGATGTAGGAACACATCCATTTGTTGCAAATACATTAGTTTCTGATAATATTATTAATTTCAATCCTACAAGTAAGTTATACATTAAATCAGACTTGGTAAGCAGTTCTAATCAAAGCATTTTACAAGAAGTTCTACAAGTTGATACTATCGGATTCGGAAGTTCCATATATTACCAGAATCAGGGTAATTTGGATTTGGAAAGTAAAGCAATAGTTGGAAGTCAGAAAGATAGTTTTAATGTTCAACTCGTTAATGAAAATGGGCAAGATGTTGACTTACAGGGGCAAGATTGGTCTTTCAGTATTGTTTTCTTTGTCAGACAAGATACTCAGGAACTCATCCGTGAAGACCTCAAGATTAAGACTTTGGAAAGACTCTATAAAAATGAAGAGCAAAAACTACAGGATATTATCCCAGATGAAGAAGTTAAGATATATTCATGACTTTTACTACACTACTTAAAAATGAAGTGAAAAAAAAATAAAAAAAAATATTATTATCTCTTATAATAAAATATGAACTCATTAGAACAACCTATGGCTGCTATGTCACTCGGAACAAAAATAAACACGCCAGAATTAGACTGGTCTGCAAAATCTCTCTCGCATCCCCAGAGAATCTACTCAAAAATTAATGTAATCAATGGAGTTAATAGTGGAACTTTGTCCAGTTCAACTCAAGGTGCTTTTTCGTTTCAGATTCCTGCTAAAGTATTATCTCTTAAGGACAGTTATGTAACTATGGATTTGGCAGTTGCTACTTCTGGTGCAACATTAACCCCTGCTTTTGCGGGTAATCTCAGTAATATCTTTTCAAGAATTGTTATTACAGCAGACAATAATACGGTGCTTTGCGACATTAATGATTTTCATCGTTATGGTAGTATGTTGATTGCTCCTTCTATGAAGTTTGAAACTTTGGAACAAGAATGTGTAAACGCTTTAGGTCTTCTTCCAGGTGGTGCTACTGCTTCTACTATCGCACAAAGAAATCCCTATAATGTCCTTGCTAAATCTGCTACCTTTCAAGGTGTTTCCGCTGCTGATGTTGAAAGCACTGTCCTTTCCTCTAAAACTCCCTGTGATAAGTTTACCGGTGCTACAACACTTGTTCATAAAGAAAATCCTAATCCTAATACTTATAGACATTTTATTCAAAAGACTGGAACTACTGATGAAGTCTCTGCCATTTCTCTTCAATTTAGACTGAAAGACCTTCTTCCTCACACTATTTGCGCTTTAGACCAATTGCTATATTTTGGTGGGGCTCAGTTACAGTTTGATTTTTATATTAACAGTTCTGACTTTGTTGGTAGTTTGTTTGGAACAAGTGCTTTGATTTCATCTATCGCTGCTCTTCCGGCTACTACATTCTCTAACTTTCAATTTAATCTTTGCACGGAGAATAATGTTAACACTATTAATGCTATTGTAAACAAAATTAAAAATGAAGGTTTGACTATTCCTATTCCTTATATCTTTGGTAGTAAAACTTCTATTACTTCAGGAACTTCTCACAATGTTAATCAAGTTATTACAAGAAGTTCAGGGGACAAGATGAGATGGGTCGCTTGGTCTTGTTTTGATAATTCCGGTGCTATAGACCTTCTAAACTCTCACTCAGTATTAAACTGCACAGTCCTCGCAAATCTGGGAACTTATACAAATGTTGTATCTAACTATAATACCAGTCTTGATAATGTTTTTATTAAATCTCAATCAACTATTGACATAACAAAGGGGGAACATTTCCTATACAATAAGAATGAACTTAAGGGGTCTGCTATTCAGGGAATTGATTTGTTCTCTAATGATTTTGTCCATATTGATTCTTGGATTGGTAAATCACTTTGTCAATATGACCCTTCTGTCTCTGATGGATTGCCCGTAACAGAAAATCACACCTGGGGTTTGACTTCAACTACAGTAAAAACATCTCTTCAACATTATGTATATTATTGCATGGAAAGAAAACTTGTTCTTGGAAACTTCTCCGTTCAAGTCGTCTAAACAAAATAAAGTTTATTTTCATACTCAATCGGGTATCAAAATAAAAATGCTCGTCTCTGACTTGCTTGTCAAGTTTAAGTATTTTATGTGTCTGCTGTATCTACTCCATTAAACTCAAGGATAAGACTTACAAGTTCAGTTCCCGCTGGAGAAAACGCACTTCCGTCTGGATTAAATAATTGAAAATTATATGTTCCGTTAACTATAAATGGTTTATATGGTTGGAAACTCACATCACAAAATTGTTGTGCGGGGTAAGTGCTATTACTATACATTATTGCCATAGGTTCTCCATTTGTTAAATCACTTGTAAGAGTAAGATACAACTCTCCATTAGTTCCTATAGCATCTTCAGTAAAACTTGCTGATTTTATATGAATACTTTTTACGGGAAAATTGACATTAATATTTTTTGTTGATTTATTTGTAGTAGTAAATGATAAAGATATTGCTTTATTGACTTTCATTCGTTTATTATAAGTAAGATAATTTTTTTAATTTTTCTTTGATATAATAAATATGGTTAAGAAAATGAAGCAACGACCTCGTAGAATATTTTATGATGAGAAAACTAAAAGATATTTCTACCTGATTAACAAGAAAAAAAAATATATAAAACTTGATAAGGATATGCCTGCTAAAAAGATAGCAAGAATTAATATTCAGAATATTTTACCAGTCCCAGTAAAGAGAAAAACTATAAGACCAAGAGAAACTATAAGACCTATTATGAATGAAAGTATTGCTCCCCGTCTTGTCCCTATCGCCCCTATCGCTCAAAATCTATCTGAAAGGTATAGTCTATACACCCCTAAAAGCGACCTTGAAAAAAAGTTCTCTAAATTAGAAGAGCGACTAAAGGCAGTAGATACAGCAAAAGGTAAATACGCAACACAAACTAATCCACAGAAAATACAATCAGTATCAGAAATTATTAGAGAGAGAGAAGAAGGTGAAGCGGAGTTTAAATCAAATCTTAATGCACAACAACCACCAGGCACTACATCTTTAGAACCTGCAAGAGGTATAGTAGGGAATGTTATTGATAGATTTACTAAAAGCAATTTTAAAGAAAAAGATTTTTTGACATATGCTCAACGAGACCCAGATTATCCGAAAGAGTTTCCACCATTTAATTTTTTCAAAGATACAATATTACCTACATTAACTAATTATAGAGCACCGACTCAGGCTGTATATAATAAAGCGAAGAAACAATTTGAAAAGGGTGCTCCTACGATTGGTTTAGGTATATCTGATTTTTTAAAAATGAATGGTTATGGTGAATACGAAAATGATGATGATGGGATTTATAATGATGAACTTGAAGAAATATTTTCTGATAAGATGAATAAGTTTCTACCTGTAATAGCATCTGATAAAATGCATACTCTTTTACCGCTCGTTAATAAAGACACAAAAAAGTTTGGATGGATTCAGAATACGGAACCTCAAAAATCTGGAGGGAGGCACTGGGTTGCATATTTTATAGATGTCCCTAATATGGAAGTTAATTACTACGATAGTCTTGTTGAGAATGACGGGATACCACCAAAAGAAAGTATGAAAGGTCTTAAGAAAATTATTGAAAAAATACGACCTGATTATTATCTAAAGTTTAAATACAATACAATCCGAGACCAGAATCCCAGTTCAAAAAATTGTGGATATTTTGCCCTGAAGTTTATTATGGATAGGTATAGAAATGTCCCATTCAAATCAGCCTCTGCATATGATAAAGTATATGATGATTATGGAGAAGGAGAGAAGATGATAAAACGCTTCAAGAAATATTTATAAAGCAACATAAAAACTTATCTTCTTTTTTTTCTTACATATAAATAAACTATGAATGTCGTTGATAAGAATATTTATGAGAAGGCGAAGAAGGAAGTCTATGCAAAATATAAGGTTCCCTCTGCTTATAGGTCTGGTGCGTTGGTTAAAAGATATAAAGAACTCGGTGGTAGGTATTCAGGAGAAAAACAAAAAGTTGGATTAGTCCGTTGGTTTAAGGAAGAATGGAAGGATATCAATCCTAATAAAACTAAATCATCTTACCCTGTATATCGCCCTACAAAAAGAATAAGTAAAGATACCCCTCTAACATTAAAAGAAATAGATAAGACTAATCTAAAAACCCAAATAAAGTTGAAACAGATATTTAAAGGAAATAGAAATCTTAAACCATTTATAAAAAAATAAGTAAAAGTAATTTTTATTTCTATGTATAAAGATGAATAACACAGTGAATGAATATTTATGTGTCTGTCAAACCCCTGATATTATAACTATATTTAGTGTTCTTGGAGTTGTAATTCCACTTATAATTTCTGAAATACTTCCTTTGAGTAATTGCTCTGCTAATGGGATAATAGATGGTATAATTAAATTGATTAAGATAAGACAACAAATTGCTCCTAAATGATATTTTTAAACTTGATTATTAGTTTAAAAATGATTTTATTTCTTACTTGAAATATCTTTCGTGAATACTTAATATACAGTAATCTCTTAATGTATCAGGTTTTACAAAATCAGCCTGTAAAAGTCCTGCTATAAACTTCTTATCTTTTTTCAGAACATCACAATATTTTTCGTCTGGGTATTTAGTATTTTTCCCAAACTTTCTTTTTGTTGATATTTCTAACATTTCCTGTTGATATACTGATTTACTTTCTTCTCTATAATATAAAGCAGAAACTTTACCCTTGATTTCAGAATAAGATAATGGGCGTTTTTTATAATAGTCTAATCTGCATTTTTCAGGGGTAGGAGTTCTCATAGAAATAATAGGAGAAGTTTCTACTTGACTTTCATTAATAATATTTGAAGAGGAAGTTGAAGTTGAATTATTATTATTATTAGGGCGAGGTAATAATCTTTTGTGAGGGGTTTGCATTTTTTATGTATATTCGCTTTTCTTTAAATATCATTTTTAGATATTGACAAAATGCATTTTCAATATATGATATTTAAAGAAATTACAAAATCGTTTTTTTGGCATTTTTTCCAATT
>Ga0181358_1000468_pt1 | contig 18068 bp, 2 predicted proteins | sample Fa13VDMM110SD_FD_130096 | JGI IMG/M metagenome (GOLD analysis project Ga0181358, IMG submission 130096) | Freshwater viral communities from Lake Michigan, USA - Fa13.VD.MM110.S.D | ecosystem: Environmental > Aquatic > Freshwater > Lake | place: USA: Michigan | collected 2013-09-24 | reverse complement strand
TTCTTGTACAGGAGACTTTAATACTGAAAGTGCCTTTTCTACAGCTAATTTTTGTCCTGAATTTAACATTTCTTTTTTAGACTCTATTGTCAATTGAGGGGTCCGTGTTGTGCTTGTTGATTGAGTATCAGTTCTAACTTCATACTCTTTTGGAAGAATTACATTATTAGGAATAATATCTTTTATATTTTCAAATAAATTTCTAATTTCAGCAACTGAAAAACCAGCAAGACTAGATCCTAATTTAGTTACATAGAATTTTTTATCTGAATTTTCTTCTGCAAAATTCATTAAATCTTGCAGTTGTTCTACTATTTCAAATTTTTCTATACTTCTTTCTCCAGTTTTAGTTATTTTTCTACCAAACATTTCTACACCTGAAGTTAGGTTTTTAGTAACAATGCCATAAGACTGCCCTTGTAACCCTTCTGCTTGACCATAAATAGCACCAAATTTTTCTTTAGCTGTTAAAGCAGCCCCTTTACCATGTTTTCCTTGTGTATTACTACCAAAAACAAATACTTCATTTGATTTTAGTGTTGTTATATTTTCAGGAGTATATTCTCTTTCAACACTAGTAGATGGTTGAGTAGTTTTATTCTGAGTATTAATAAGTTGACTATTAACTATAGTTCCCATTAACTCACTTCTTACTTCCATTAATAATTTAGGAAATTCTGTTCCCCATTTAGTTTTATCTTGACTATGGGTAAGTTCAGCATTTCCTGTATCTAATAATTTTTGAAGAGAATCTGGATTTTGTTCAAATGAAGCCTTTAAAAGTTCTTTCATGATATATGAGGAAGCATTATCCCATTTATTTCTAGACTTAGTTAAATAAAAGTCTTTACCAAGTTTTTTTAATTCTGCACCATTTGTAGTATTTAAAATATCTTGTGCAATTTCATTTCTATTTTTTCCTCCCATACCAATAGTATCAGCATACTGTACCTTATGCCATTGAAAAGCTTGTTCTACTGATTGAAAATTCTTTTTTCCAGCATATCCATTATTATTGTTTGGTTGAACTTGAAACTCAAATGGTCTAATGGCAAAATTACTTAATTCAGCATTTTCTCCTGTACCTGCGTAAATATTTATTTTAGGTAATACGTTGTTTGAAACTGTTGTATTTGTATTACTTTTAACTACATCCATTTTATCTAAAGATCCTTGAGAAAAATCCTTTACAAAAATAGTCCCTTTATTGTTATGATTTACAATAGATTTATCTGAATATTCTATAAGTCTGTTAGGTATACCCTTAGTACTTATTTTAATAAATAATATGTTTGTGTATTCTCTACCATCCCTACCTTTAGATATATAAGATTCTCCAGTATTTAACCATAATCCAGGAGCTTGATTAACAGTAGTTTCCTGTGCTAATCCAATACTTGTATTTGGATCTAACATACCTACTGTAGTAACACCTTCATACCAATTAGAGAGTGAAATAAATCTAATTTGTTCTTTGTTATTACCTCCTGCAATTACTTCTAATTTAAATTTATCTAAAGCTCTTTCTATAGCAGCTCTTTCTTCTACATTTCTTTTAAATACTGTTGCTAATGAAACTACTCTTTTAGGATTACCATTTTCTCCTATGTAAGAAGTATTAACGCCATAATTACTGTTGTTATAATTATGCATTCTCATTTGAGTATAGAAATTATCAAAAGCTTTATTAACCTCTTCTTGGGAAGAGCTATTTAAATTCTTATAAAGAGTTTCAATAATAGGAGATACTGTGGCTTGATAAACAGTGGAAAGAATAAATGGCTGAATACTTTCTGTAGAAAACTTAGTACCACTAGTTCCCATTAAATAAGGAATAAGTGAATTCATAAATCTTTTCTCTAAGTCAGTAGCTTTACCTTGTTTTACTTTTACATACAAGTCATGAAGGAAGTTATTAATTTCATTTGCCTGATATACATCTTGTCTTTTAGATGCAATTTTTATAAACTCTTGTTCAAATTTAACTTTAAATCCTTTTGAAAATCCTGCATTAATAACAGTAAGCAACTCAAGTGCTTTATTACCAGGATTAGCTTTCTTCATTTTAGGAAGCATTTTATTCATACTCATTGGTCCTTCTACCAAAGATTTAAATACTTCTTTTCTAGCTTCTTCTGTAGTTCCCAAGTTCTCATAGAGCTTTTTACCTATAATGTAATTTATGTAGTCTTGTTTAACAGCATCTACCTCTTCTACAATAGTTGAGTTAGGTGTACCTGCCATCATTTTAGCTTTAATAATTTGTTTAAAAATAGGATCTAATTTAGGATGAGAGTTTACAAATAATTTAGAAAATCCTCTATAAGCTTCTCTTCTTGCATTTGCAAATTCTCCTATGTAAGAATTATCAAACATTCCTTTAATGTCACTAGAATCAAAACCTAATTCTGAAGATACAAATTCAATAAATTCATCAGACACTTTTAAGTGTGTCATATTCATAGGCATACTTCTATCAGGTCTAGTTGCTTCTTCTACTTTATTAAGCAATTTACCTTGCTCTCTATAATATAATACTAAAGCAAGTACTTTACCTATAGAGTTTGAATCCCCATTTAATGCATCATTGGTAAGTTTATCTAAATCACCATAAGCTTTTAAATACTCTTCCTTAATTCTAATAGCATGTGCTTTATCTACTTCATCATCTGTTTTAGTGTTAATTTCAATTTCTTCTAAAGTTTGAGCACCATAAATACTTAAAAATTCTCCCAATATTTGTCTAATAGAACCTTCTGAGTCTGATAAAACCATTGAAGATTTTCTACTTATAATTGCATCTACTTTTTTTAATGCATCTAATTTAAACATTTTAATAACAGTTGCTGGATTAGCAATACTTTCATTGTTACTAGAAATCTGTAACATAAAATTCATTGCAGCTAAAAAGTCATTTGTACTAGTGATAGTTGTAATAAAGTCATCAGTACCTAAATCTATAAATCCTGTCATTAAACCAGATTGAATTTCAGTAATAGTAATTTTATTACCCTTTGCTTCATAAGCATACTTATTACCAAGTACATGATTACCGTTTAAATTATCTGGATTTAACCAATTTTGTCCTGGCCATTTTAAGTTTGCAAATTGTCTAATTCCAAGTCCTCCTTGCATATTAGCAGTAATACCAATATTAGCTCCCATTGCATTATAAAGCATTGTGAGATTAATATTATGGGTAGGAGTCATAAGAGTAAAGAAAGAACTACCTTCTTTACTTGGTTCACCTTTGGTTATAATATCTTTTAACTTACCAGCAGCTTCATCAGTACCAGTCATTAATTGTTTATAATAAGCTGGGTTTTTTATTATTTTTTTAGATATATTATTTATCTCATTATCTATAATCATAGCAGAGTTTAATTCATCAATAGTCAGATTATCAAACTCGTCTTTATAAACTTTTAAATAATTATCAGAAATATTGTTCATTCTAGTTAATACTGCTTTTTTAGCACTTTCTATTTTATTAGCAGCATTTTCTGAACTAGTTTTAAACATATTTATTTGTTCATGTATTTCAGTAATAAACTCATTAGCATTTTTAATTTTACCTATAAGCTCTCTTTTCTGATTTACTAAGTCATTAAATTCAGCGTCACTCCAAAACTTACTATTAATTTTTTCTTCTATGTCATTAATAATGTCTTTAGCATCTTCCTTATATTGTTTTAAAGCTACTATAGAGTCGTTTATAGAAGTCAATTTATCTTCACCAGTAAATGTTTCTACTCTGTCAAATATATCTTGTTTAATGTCACTAAATAGCTTTTCTAAAGAATCATATTCTGCCTTAGAATTAATAAATCTAGAGTTAAAAGATTTAAAGGCATTATCATTAGCCATATCTTTATTAATCTCATGCTCTTTAGCAGCTATAAACTGATCAAACAATTGTTCTTTATTTTCCTGGGTATAAAGTTGATAAGACTTTAAAGTGCCCCTATCATTATAAAAACTGTTGATGTAAGTAAGTAATTTATCTACGTCAAAGTCAGAACCTGTTTTAGTAGTATGTTCTTCAGGAAGAATAATTTTATTACCAGTGTTAGGAGGAAATAAATGTACTATTTGAATACCTTCAATTAAGTTAGCTGCTTGACATGGAATCCTATTAGAAACCATTTCTAGCAAATCTTTACCAATAATTTTATAAGCTTTCTCTCTATCTGTTCTAAGTAATTTATTAAATTCTTTAATTGAAATACCTTTGTTTGTAAGATGTTTGTACCAACTTACAGGACATTGTATAGCACATTCAGATAATTCAGTACCTTCCTCACTATTAATATAAGTCTTTAAAGGTATACCAGTTCCAGCAATAGAAGCCTGAACATAAGCATCACCATTAACTTTTTTAGCAATTACCTCACTTCTAAAAAATGAGTTCATTATATTTTCTATCTTCTGACGATATAAATGGGTATCTAAAGAGTAAGGAGCTTTAGTCAAAGCATTTTTAACGCCTTCCAGTACATCAAATGGAAGATCTTTAGAGTCTATTGCTTGCATTAATCTTTCTCTAAACTCCTCAGTAACTATATCTAAGTCTAACCCTAGTTTATTTACTAAGTCTTTATACAGTCTTTCAACTCTTTTTCTGTTTAGTTCTACATATCTATTAGCAAGATCTACAAGATTTTTTTGATCCTCTGTCATGTTGTTTGGGTTAAACATAACAGGTATGTCAGCAACTAATTGATTTCTTATTTGAGATGAGTATACTACACTATTTTTATATTTCTTTTCTATTTCTTGCTGTATTCCATAAAAGTCCCAACCAATAGCTGTAGTTAGATTTTTATCATAAGGTATATAAACTTGTTTTCCATTTTCATCATTTTTATATAAATCTTGACCAGGAAATTTAGCTCCTTTAGCAGTACTACTAAATGTAAGCATGTCTATACCATCTTTAAAAGCCTGCAAAGCAAATTGTATAACAGGAGAATCTTCTGGAAGATCTTCTATAGATATTATTTGTTCAGCACTTTTTAAACTATCAGGTGCAAATACTCCTCCTATATTGTAATTATTACCCTTGCTATCTATTCCACTAGCAATAGTAGCAAAAGAACCAGCACCCATAAATTGAGTTTTATGGGTATTTAAAGGTAGTAATTCTAGTTTGTTTATTGCCTCTTTATTATAAAATGTCGTAGCTTCTTCCCAATTACTATTAAATTTAAAATTATCAGGAAGATGTTCTTTAAAGGCTTCCATAAATTGGGCCTCTGTAGCAACACCTTTTTTAATAAAAAATATCATATTCTTTTGAGAAGTATGAACCCAAGATTTTTCAACATCTTTACTCCAATGCTGTATATTAGATTTTAATAACACTTCTCTATAGTGATCAGGCATTATCCAAGTTGCAGCATCACTAACTTCCATATCTTTTTGATAAGCAGGAAGATTTACTGTATCTGATTTCTTTTTAATATCATTAAAAGTAACCTTTCTTACTTCATTAGTACTAGTTCTAGATCTTCCATCTAATCTAGGATAATGAGTGTCCATATAAATATCAAATTCTTCAGTAAGAGATTGATATCTTGTAGCTGCAAACAAAGTAGTTCTTTTATTGTATTGAGAATATTTCTTATAAAATCCAGGATTTCCTGTAATAAGAATAGATTGCTCCATAGAACTAATAATAGAATTTCCTACAAAGTGATTGGCAAATTTGTCTAATTGACTTTCAGTATAATAGTACACTGATTTACCAGGAGTTTCCCCTTCTTTAATAGGAGGATTGTAAACACTAGGAGTTAAATCTGAAGAATAATTAGACATTGTTAATGGGTCAATATTATTAAGAACAAAGACTACTTTGTCATTAATATTATCAGCTTTAAATATTTGATTATTTAAAAACAATGCTTTAATTGAATCTAACTCTTCATTTACTTTTTTATCTATTTCTTCAACAATAATTTCTCTGTTATTTTCAACAAAGTTTTCTACTAGAGTAATAAAGTCTTGAGTATTGGCTTTAGAGAAAAGTTCGTTAGTATCTAACTTACCATTTAAAAAGTCAAACATTGTAAACTCTTGAAGATTTCTGTAAGCTACTTTTTTACCTAAACCAGTACTACTAACTAACATAGTAAGTAATTCAGATTTAACATAATTAATTAATTCAAAAGTAACTAAGTCAGTACTAATTGTATTTTTAGCAGGAGCATATATTATTTTGTCAATAGGTCTATCACTAGGTCTATTGTAAGAACTACCAAAAGATCCACTAGACTTATAAGCCATTGCTATTTTACCTACTATGTATTCAGACATACTTAGCTTAGTCAAAGATTTACCTTTGTCACTACTTTGAAGACCTTTAAATGTCTCTACTGTAATTGATTTTGAGCTACTATTAAGCCAGTTTGAATAATGAGCTGCTGGATTACCTTCTATTGAAGCAGCAGTTTGTTTAAAAGGCTTTAAATAGCTTAAAGCTCTTACAGTTCCTGCTTTAATTCTATCAATAATAATATCAATATTGGTAAACAATCCAACTGAATATCCATTACTTCCATCAGCTTCTTTGTATGTAGGAGAGTATGTAAGATCATCTACACTAGCAACTAGTTTAGCAATCTCTTTTAATCTTCCAGAACTTTTTATTTTTTTAGAATCAATTAAATCTTCTACTTTTAATGGAGTAGTTCTATTTGTTTCTGTTTTACCATTAGTTTGTTTTGCTATATCATTAATAATATAGTAAGCATTTAAACCTATTTTGGCTAATAAATCATTATTTGGATCTACTATTCTATCCATAACATAATCAGGCACATCTAACCCAAATTCTTTAAAGAAAAATAATACCTTTTCTTTATCAGTTTTTAGTAAAGCAAACTTATCAAACATTTCTCTTGCATTTACTAAACTAAATATAGTATCACCATTAGCTACTTTTTTAACAGCAGGGGACTCTTTAATTAATTCTTTCCAATTATCTAAATATTTAGTCATTAGATTATCCATAACAGAATCTACAGCAGTAACTCCATTATCAACTAATACAACACTAACATCTTCTTTGTTTTTATTAAAGAATTGTTCAAATGCCATTCTAAAGAATACCTCTTCTTTAGTATTAGTTAAACTAAGAGCAGCAATTAATGGTTGTATTTCTGGATAAGAAACAGAAAGCTTGTTTAATTTTTCTAACTTATTATCAATACCCTGTGTATTAGTAAGACTATTTAAGAATAAATTTAGTATTTTAGAATAGTTTGACATACCCAACACTGTGTTATTTGTATTTACAGCAGGTAAAGATAGTATAGCTAATCTGATTATTCCAGGTACTTTAGTAGTAAAATCAATACTACCCTGTGGTTTAGAACTAAGGTCATTAGTTACTTGTAAATCTTCATTAACATCTTCATCAATAATATCGTCAAATATTTCTATTTTGTAAGAAGCTAGTATTGCTTGATGTTCTTTAACCACACTTTCCCAATAAGGAGATCTATCGTTATTGTCTTTAGTAAGGAAATTATGTTGATCTGGTTTAGTGTTTTCTAAATAAGTTTTAAAGTCATCATACACTCCATCAGTAAAATCATAGTTAGACATATCTTCTATACTTGGATATGTTTTAAACAAAGGATCTCCTGGAAGACTGCCTGTGCTTCTATTAGCCAAAAATTCAAAGAAAGATGCATTAATAGAAGACATAATTCTATTAGATAATGCAGCATCAAACCCATCTATTTTATTATATGAGAACGTGTTATTAGTTGTTTTTGTTATGTCTAAATTTTCTGCATTCTTAAAAAATTCATATAATTGTTCTACTGTAGTATCTTCATTTAGAGAAGTGTTAATACCAATAGCAGATAACATTTTTCCTAAAAATGCCTTAACTTTATCAAACAAAGTTTTTTCAGCAGCTGGTGGAATATTAATATTTTCACCAAGCATATAAGATTCAAAATTATAAGCTAAGTATTCATTAGCTTCCATATCTGTTAAATCTTTACCTTTTTTATTTATAAAAGTTTCTCCAGATTGAACTCTAACTACTTTGTCCCCAAGTCTTTTTCTTAAATTATTAAAGGCTGCTTTAGACTCTTTAGGAAATAACTCAGTTAAAAAGTGAAAACCTTCATGGTAAATAGTACCTGATTTAGCTAAACTAGAAAGTAATAGTTTACCTCCAGCAATTGCCCTACCAACAGCTACTCCATCAATAAGCCCACCTACTTGTTCAATAGTAGCATTTATAAATGCTTTAGAGAACCAAGCTCTTTCGCTATCTGATATATTACTACTTCTTGTATTTTCTAATTTAAATAACTTTTCAGCAGCAGCTGCTTCTGATTCAGATATACTGTTATCAACAGTTTCTATAAGAGGGGCTTCAATATTTGGAATAACTACTACTTCTTCAACTTCTGTAACAGGTTCATTTAATCCAAATAAATTAGCACTTACTTCTTCATAATTATTTTCATTTTCTTCTGACTCTCTACTTGCATTTTGCAATTGATCATTAATATCATCAATATCTAAATCACCTGGAATTAGATCTAATTCATTTTCTTCTGGAATAATAGGTTCTTCATTTATTACATTTTCAAACTCAAGTGCTATTTGATCAACTAAAGAATCTGGCACTGTTTGTATGTTTGATAAATCTAATTCTGCATTTTGATTAGAAGCTGTATTTGTTTTTACACTATCATCTTTAAAAGTAGCAACAATACCTTGATTAAATAACTCAACTTGTATACTTTTTCTTACACTTTGATTATAGTCATTTAAACTCACTATTTGTTTACCTTTACCAGAACTAGTTTTATTAAAAGCTATAAAGTTTCCATTAGTTATTTCTACTATATAAGATTTATTAGTAGATAATTTTATAACAACAGATTGAGTAGCAGGTTGTGATCCTGTTTGTGTATTATTTACTTCAATTACTGGAGCACTAATAATAGTAGGAGAACCTGTAGAAGGAGTATTAGGAGTATTTTTAGGAGCTTGATTATCACTCTCTTTAAAATCTGCTAAAACTTCTTCTATATATCTTTTATTATCTTGTAAACTAGTCATTAAACTAGTTAACTCTTCTAATCTAGTTTCATCATTTTCTTTAGCTTTTTCAAGCATTTCTACATCTTCTATAGAATCTATGACTCTTGATTGTATTTCTTTATAAGCAGAAGATAATTCACCATAACTATTTTCTAAAGTAAGGGTATTAAATCCAGAATTAGTAATAAATTGATCAAGTTCTTTTGACAAAGACTTGAAGTTATTTACAAACCCCTTTATATAAAATAATGTTTTAGATATAGTTTTATTTAGTTTATCAATAAGTTTGTCTACTAAACTAATTTTACTATTAATCTTTTTTATTTCTTTATCTAGCGCACCTTTAGATACTTTACCTTGAGCTTTAAGATTATTATAATACTTAATTTGATTAAACAAATCTTGTTTAATTTTATCGAGATTTTCTACCTCAATTTGTAATACTTTAATAGCACTTAAAAGATCATTAGGTACAGATAATTGAGATTTAATTTGATTTCTAAGTTCTTCTATCTTTCTTTTAGTTTGTTCTTTAAAAGCAGACTTAGACTTAGATTTTAAAGCAAGCGCATATTGTTTTTCTAGTTCTTTTATTTGAGCTTCAATTACTTTAATAGTTTGTTCAGTTTGTTTAACAGAATCATTTAAATTAGCTTGTAATCCAAGTATTCTATTTTCTAAACTAATTTTTTTATCTTGTAATCTTTCTGCTTGAGCTTTACTAGATATAATTTTACCATCTATAATTCTTGCTATAGACAAACTAAATTCCCATTCTTTAGTAGGAGCTTGGCCAAAAAACCACTCTGTTTCAAATAAAGGACCCTCTGTATTATTTGAAGATACTAAAGGTTGTACTGGGTTTAATTGTGTTTCATTAGTAGTTATTTTACCTTCTTCTACAATAGACTCAGTATCAACAAAATTAATACTCATATTTAATGTAGGAGAGTGTTTAACAAGTAATTGTTTTAATACATTTCCATTATTATCTTTTTTCATTCTAACACCAGGCACAGTAAATCTTTCCTCATTTACTAAATGAGTTAAGTAATTAGCAACTGGTTTTCTAGACAATTTATTATTAGCAGCTGTTAATACATTATAACTGTCCTCTCTAGTAAGCAAACTAAATTTAGCATTGTATACTTTCTGAGTAGCTATAAACTCAGCTATTTGATCTAAAGCACCATTAATTTCATCACCTTCAAAAGCCTTGTCACCAATAACTAATCTATCAAATTTACCTGTAGTTCTATTTGTAAACAAAGCCATTCTTTTAGGATGAACTTCTCCTTTATTGTAAAACAAATTAATTTGTTCTGACAAATAATTATTTACATCTACAAAATCATCTGGATTATTATAAGCATGTAAAATAAGCTTTGCAAATTCTTTAGCATCTTTATCACTTACTTTTTTAGAAGTAAGTTTATAGAATCTCCCTTTAAACTTGTAATACAATAAACCTGCTATAAGTTTATACCCATTTACTATTTTACTTTTACCTCCTAAATTATTAGTGGGAACTAAGTTTTTAGGATCTAATTTACCAAATTGCTCTTTTATAGAAATCTCTTCTTCGTTTGCTTGAGAGTTTTTTGCTCCAGGATTAATACTTCCAAAGTTTAATACAGTAACTTTATTTTTTACAGTCTCTCTCCAAGCATTGTATTTTGATAATTCTTCAGCCTGTTTATCTTTAAATATTTGATTAGCAATATAAATTATTTCTTCTTCAGACATTTGAGGATTAAATTCCTCTACTTTAGATCTAATAGCATTAAAATAGTCAGTCATATTAAACCTTTCACTATTTTCTGCACTAGTACCTTCTCTATAATTAAATGAAGGATCTGGTAAATTTGCAGACACAAGAATACCCTCTTGGTAAGCATAAGTCTGAGTAGCCTTGTTTACAGGCACTACTCTAATTTGTTCTTTAGCTGCCTCTAGTAATTCATTTTTATCTAAAGTAGGATGATTAACTATTTCATCATAAGTTAACTCCATAGCCTCTCTATTGCTTGTAGCAGGTATGTAGAACTTTAGTTTATCTTTTAAATTTTCATTAACTGTGTCAACTGTTTGAGTTATGTAATAAAAATCTTCTACATTTTCTGTATGTAAAAAATAAAGAAAAGCAAGATCATGTGTTTTTTTATTAGGATCTAAAACTTCTTGACTAAATGTAGTCTTTAAAAAAGATGTCCAATTATTAAATGCAGTTCTAGCTTCATATACTTTTTTATATTCTTCTAATAATTTATCTAATGACATTTCATAGATAGACAAACCATCATTTACACTTCTTTCAAGATTTTCTTGCTCCATAACATTATGGATAAAATCATCTAAAAATTCTTTTAAAGCTTTTTCAATAGCCACACCTTCTTTCATTTTTCTAACAAATGGGAAGGCTTCTTGAATTTTACCGCTATCTTCTATTTGATTGTAAGTGTCTTCATTTGCTTTTTGTACTTTAGAAATATTTTCAGAATAAGCTTCAGGTCTAGTAAATGCATATTTAATATTAGTAGCAAAAGAAGTTCTTCTTCTTGCTATGTCAATTAAATCTTGAATATCTTCAACAATTTCTTTTGTGCCAAGTCCATCTTTATCATTGTTTACCTCATTTAGCATTTTACTAGTTATGGCATTTTTTACTTTTTTAGCAGCCTGAGCACTTACCTTTTTATCACCACTAGTAAGGTCATCAATTATTCTGTAAAAATTAGAAGTAAGATCTTCTTCACCTTTGCCTATTGATTTAAACATTTCATCTACATTAGAGTAACCCATGATTTCTCTAACCATTTCATAAGCATCTTCTAACTCACCACTACTTTTATTTGAGTTTACTTTATAATCAAGATTAACAGCGTCTTTAATTTTTTTAGTAAGACTTTCTATTCTACTATCTGCATTTTTATTTAAATGCATTAAACTCATAAGTTCTACTCTTCCTTCAGAACTTAATCTATTACCAACAGTACCTTGTATTTTATTAAAGAAAATACGAGCATCTTTAATTTGTTCTAATTGCTGGTTAACTTGCTCTTTGTGATTTTTCATTAAATCTTCACCAGTAATAGCAACATTGGGATCTATTTCAATTTCCTCTTTTTCACCTGTAGTAGGATTAGTAGAAGTGACATTGGATTTAAAAAGGTTTCTTAGTTCTTCTTCAGTAATATTTAAAGTGTCTTTAAGATTGCTTTCATATTGCTCAAGCAATCCTACTTCCATTAATGTAGAATACAATATAGAATTACCCTCTGCTTTTGCATTTTGAAAGGTTTTTTTATCACCATTTTTAGCAGCAGCAGCTTGGTCATTCATTGCAGACAAAGTGGCCACAATACCCTCTCTAAGAGTTTTAATCTTTTGTACTTTTTCAGTAGAAGGTTGTACATCAGCTCCCATAAGTGCTTTAAGTTCTTCCATTTGAGAACCTAACTTCATACTTAAAGAGTCTTTAATTTTACTATTTATTTCTTGTACTTTAGCTTCAGACTTAGTTCTATTTTCAGCTCTTTCTTTTATAGAATCTCTAATGCTTCCAGCAAAATTAGCTTTTTTAAACCAAGAGTCTTTTTTATCACCTTCTTTTTTATTCTTAGAACCACCATTAAAATTAGGTCCTACTCCTCCCATAACTGCACCTGCAACAAAGTTTAACCACCCATCAGTTGTATTAGTCTCTCCTAATCCATATACTAAGGAATTAAAAAACTTATTTGCATTAGGATCTTTAGATCTAACTGATCCATAGTAAGTAGAAGCTTCTGATAAAAAGTATTGACTTTGCTCTTCTAAACCTTCAGTTATTGGAGCTTTTAAAGTTGAAGCTGCATTTTTACCAAATTCTAAAATCTTTCCTGTTTTAGTAGTAGCTCTATTAACAGATGCTACCCCCTTGTCCATCAATATGTTATTGAATATTTTATTAGGAGTATATCCATTAGAAAACATTTTACCAAATTGAATAAAATTACCAGCAGTAAGAAGTGCCATATTACCTAAAAACACAGAACTTTCTGCATCTGATAATACACTAGTCCTTTCTTCTTCTGTCATTTTATCCCATTGACCACTTTGAATAAGATTGTTTTTAACCCTTTCTTTAGTGTCCAATGCTTCAATTCTAGCTTCACCTATTGAAGATAATCCAGCACCAACTAATTGACCAGCTGTATCCCATCTAGCAATTTTATTAACTGCTTTTGCAGATATTCCTGCAACTGACTCAGCCATAGTTGCCCCAGACCTCATTCCTGTAATTACATCATCTACATTTTTACCTACTCCTGTTAATATATTGCCTATTCTTGCTTTAGTAAGTGCTCTAATTGGAGAAGATACTAGTCCTCCACCTACCATAGCACCAGCCATAAAACCTGCACTAGCAAGTAAGCCATCAGCAAAAAACTGCATACTAAAAGCTTTGCTAATACCTGCATTTTTATAAGCATCAGTTTCATAGTTTACAAACTCTTCATTCATGGCATTACTAAGCTCATGAAGTTTATTTGAAAATGGATTATCAATAAAACCATATTTATCATCACCAGTAACAGCAGAATTAACTAAAGAAGCTAGACCAGTAACTATTCCAGCAGTGCCATCTAAAAATGTAATAGCAGCATTACCACCAAATTTAACTAACCCATTGCCAAATCTCTCTGCATTAGTTTGAGATAAAGCTCTAAGCTCATCCCAATCAGAAGATAGTGGGGTAGATTCTGTATTTACGTAATCACTGTATTCATCTAAATACCCGTCAAATCTATTAACAGGGTTTTCAAAAGCACCTTGAGAAGATTGACTATAATTATTTACAAAACTATCAAATGGGTTATCACCTGAATTATTGAAAGATTCTATTTCACTAGAATCATTTTCATTTGGAATTACGTATTTACCGTTTATATATGGCATAATGTGAGATTTTTAATTTAAGATACAAAGATAAGGTTTAAATTTTATAAATAATTACATAATGTTTCCAAAAATTTTGTTTACATAATTAATTGTTTCTTTAGGTAAAGTGCCTCCTTTTAAATATCTGTCTACTGCACCAGGACCTGCATTGTAAGCAGCAGCAGCTAGTACTTGATTACCATTGTACCTTTCTATTAATTTATTCATAAAAGCATCCCTTGCAGCAATAGCTTTTTCTTTATCAAATCTTTCGTCTACTTCTGGACTATTTTTATATTTCTCAGTAGCAGCTTTTAAATCAGCTTCAGCTTTTTTTCTTTCTGGAGTACCACTTTTAGTCTTACTTCTTTTTATATCTAATTGAACTAATTCATCAGGTACTTTTAAACCATAGTTTATAGCAGTTGAAGGCATAAACTGTGCTACTCCACCAGCACCTACATAAGAAATTGCTAAAGGGTTATTTGCAGATTCTACTTTTAATTGCTTTTCTCTAAATACAACTGGGTCTAATTTAACTCCCGAATACTGACCTGTATCAGGAGGATTTACTTTTTTCCGTTACTCATATTACCATTAAACATAAATGAACTTAATTGATCTTGATTGTCAAACACAAATGGAGATTCTAGTACACTAGGGTCTAAAGATGCTATTTGAGAAACTACTTCAGAATAATTTATAGTGTTTTTATTTGCCAAATACATATCCATCTCTTTTCCTCTTGCTATTTTTTCATCTTCACTTTTTCCTGCTTCAATATAAGTATTAATAGCAGACAAAGATAAACCTATTAAAGCCTGATCTTGTGGAAGAGTACTTCCTTTTGATACACTTTTACTTCCCATTTCTGATTTACTAGCTAAATCACTCATAGAAGACAAAGTAACTGCTTTAGCATTGTTTTTATCTTGTCCCATAAATAAATTATAACCAAGATTAGTTGAACTGTTATCTTGTATAACTGATCTAGTAGAAATAAAATTATTACTTTCTATTTCACTTCTCAGTCCTCCTCTTATATTAGCTTGTGCCTGTAAATCAGATTTCATATTGTAAGAAACTCCTCCTCCTCTAATAGGATTTATTTTTTCTCTAGAATAATTTAACCAGCCTTTTTCATAAAAATTACTTTGCTTCCAATTACTGTCTTGATCAGTCATTTGAATTTCTTCAAATGTTCTAAAGAAAGCGTAAGTAGATGATGGGTCACTTTCATTCCAACCTTTTTCACTAGCTTTATCATTAATTTTTACTCTAAACTTAGTAGTTCCATTTGGTTTATAATCTACTCCAGAAACAGTACCTTGGAAAAATCCATTATCATCAATTGGTTTTGATGTATTAAAAGTCATATAAGCACCATCTGGAGCAAATTCTACAGATAAAGAAGATTTATCAATATGACCATTTAAAAATGCAGAACTTATAGTTGCTTGTAGTTGTTCTTGATTTAACCCCACTTTTTCAAATCCATCACCTTTTTTATCTGTCATTACCATTGTGCTACCTAAATCAAATGCACCACTATCAAGCATTGCTTTTGCTTTATTAGCAAGAGGTTCTTCAAAACTTGAACTAACACCTTCACCAAAATTTACTCTATATCTGTTTATTTCTTGTATTTGTTTTCCTTGTAAAGTACTATTAATAAATTCTTTTTGACTGTCTCCTACTACTTCTGAATAAGCATCATCTGCTATTTCTTTATTATATCTTAATTCTTCTAATCTATACTCATTATCTTTTATAAATTTCTTCTTTTCTTTTTCTAAAGAGTCTATATCTACAAATGCTGATGGATTAAAAGTAAGAGATCCTAAAACAGCGTGTGCTGCTTTCATCTCTTCTTCTAATTTTATTAATTCTTTTGATCCTACATTATTCCAATAATCAAATGTTTGTTGATCCCAACCAGTTTCTTTTCTAATTGATTCCATTTTTTCTGGATGAGCTTTCCAATACTCTTTTTCAGCATCTTTAGTTTCTGCCTCAAGCAATTCAAACTTTGCAAGTTCATCTCTAGTTTTATGAATTTCATCAGGAGTAGCTCCCATTTGAATTTGCTCTTCTAATTTATTTTGAACATTTTTTCTTTCATCATAAACATAAAAAGGATTATTTCTATCTAATCTTAATAACTCTGTCACACCAGGAGAATCAGTAGTAACAACATAGCCAGGTGCTTTAGGTTCTTCATCTTCTCCACTTGATTTTTTACCACGATTACCTGGTACACTTAATTGTTGATTATCTAAATTTACTTGATTATACTGAATAGGAGAAAGTTTCTTTAATGTGTTTTCTGTATATGCCTGTAAACCTTTTTCATTACCAAATTTCTTTTTATAATACATTGCAGTAGGAGTACTACTATCTAAGAAATTAGATTGTACATAATTAAGCATTTCTGGAGAAGTTTCTCCCAAAGCATCTGTCCAACTTTTAAATCTTGTGCTACTGCCTGGTCTAGTATAAAACTGCTCTCCGTTAGGAGCTTGTTCCATTTTAATACCACTTAAACTTTCTTTTACATCTGGCTCTAAACTAGAAGCGTAATCTATTTCAAATTTAAAATCACCAGGAGCTTGATAACCATAATACTCTTCAATAGTCTTACCACTACTTCTTATATCATCATAATTATAAAAATTACCGTCTTCTTTTACCCACCCATAATACCCATCTTCGCCAGTAGCAGCTCTTTGCTTTATTAATTCTGGTTTCATAGAAGCATCAGTAGCAATATCTTTAAGAGCTTGATTATTAGACATGTGATTTAATATTTCTGCAACCTCTCTTGTAGCAGTAGTAACATTTTTACTATTTCTTAAATTTTCAGAAATACCTTTTATTTGCTCTTGGTAATATTGCTGTTGTTTAATTGACTCATCTTTAGTTAATAGCCCTGGGTTAAATTCTATTTTACTCAGCAAGTCATTTACTTTAGTTTCTGCATCATCATATTTTTCTTGTTTTTTAGAATATACTTCAGCAAGCTTTTCTAAAGGCAAAGGTGTATAAGTAAATCTAGCAGGTATTGAATATGGATTAGCCATAATTTATATTCTATTTATAATTGTTCTGTTAAATTATTGATTATTCTTAGTCTGACCTTTAGGCTTTCTGAAAGATCTTCTCACACTATTTGTATAATAATCAGGAGAAGTTGCTTTAATGTATTCTTCCCACATTGCCTCTTCTGCTTTTGCATTTGCATACTGGCCAATATTTGCAAAACCCTCTCTAGTTAAATTTTTAGCAGCTTCAGATGATCTCATATTCCAATCATCTGTTGCAAACTTTCTATTCATGTTTTGTGCTTCGATATCTGTGTTAGCCATTTGAGCAGTAGTTACAGATTGATTATCTGCATTATATTTAGCTACTCTAGCTTGGTATTCACTTTTAGCTTTACCTGCCTGTAATGCGCTTATATTAGATAAATAAGTACCTGCATTTCCCCCTGTAGCATTCCTAGTTGCATCTAAAGCACCTACATATCCTTCTTTTGCATCTTGCAATAAAGGATCTATATTCATAAAATAAGGTCTAACTTTTCCTTTTATTTTGTAATCATTATAGTTTAATTTATCATACTTCATACCTGATGCAAAATTAGCAATAGCAGGAGCTAATCTAGCAGCTTCTTGTCCTATATACCCCCAGTCAGCTTCATATAAATTGTCTGGTTTTTCCATACCCATAGTTCCAGGCTTTTCTACAATTTCACCTTTTAATCCTCTTGGACTACTTCCATCTTTTGATTTTATTAAAGGATAATCAACAATAGGTCTTACTCTTTCATCAGGTACAGGTGTTAAATCTACCTCGTTCCCATCATAAACATTAGGGTTTATATTAGGATTTTTGTTTATAAGCCCCTGATTAATTACTACAGGAGAAGAGGATCTTAATTGAGAGGCAAGTTCTTTTCCAGTATATTGTTTAGAGGGAATGTAAGAAACATCATTATAAGGAATATCTCTCATTATAGAATTTCCTGAACTATCTTTCATTTGGCTACCATCCTCATTTTTTGGATACCTCCC
>Ga0181358_1000467_pt1 | contig 18084 bp, 24 predicted proteins | sample Fa13VDMM110SD_FD_130096 | JGI IMG/M metagenome (GOLD analysis project Ga0181358, IMG submission 130096) | Freshwater viral communities from Lake Michigan, USA - Fa13.VD.MM110.S.D | ecosystem: Environmental > Aquatic > Freshwater > Lake | place: USA: Michigan | collected 2013-09-24 | reverse complement strand
CCGTAGATTATGGCCGGGCACCCTGGTGTATAGAGGTCGTGCGACGCAATATGGCACAAGAGTGGTCGAATATCGGTGGCATGACCAAAAAGAGCACTTGTTGTGGCAACTAAAGGAGTAACAATGAAATTTTTTGACCAAATAAAGAAACGGTTTACAAAGAAACCCGCCAAAGAGGCGGTCTCGCCTCGTGCGCCCCGGATAGAGAAATCTGCCAAAGACTTGGCCACCGAACGTGGTGAACCCTATGTGGCCATGCTCAGCATGGAAGTGGATCCAGAAAATCTGCACCAAGGCAGTTTTGAACTGGACTGGAATGAAAAATTTGTGGCCAATCTTGTCAGGGCCGGCTACCAGATGCGACCCGATGACACTGACAATGACATCGTGGATCGCTGGTTCCAGGCCGTGTGCCGCAATGTTGTGCTTGAAACCTGGGAGCAGGAACAGGCCATGAATCCCAATCGTGTGGTCAAGACACGTGACATCGGAGATGGTCGTAGCGAAGTATCATGATCCTGTATGTCAACGGTGATAGCCATAGTTTAGGTAGCATGATGTCCGAAGAGATTGGGACATCATTTATAGAAATACTGGCCAGACATCTTGGATATGAAATTTATAATGATGCAGAAGCGGCCAGCAGTGCTGAGAGAATAGTACGAACAACCAAAAATTACATCTCCAAACAACTTACCAACGATATATTTGTTGTAATCGGATGGGGAACATGGGAAAGAGAGGAGTGGGAACACGATGGAAAATTCTACAATATCATGTCGGGATGGTACAAGCACCTTCCAGACGCTCTGCAACAACAATATCATTTATGGCAATCCGGATTGACCCCAGATCACGTAGATTCAAGATCTCGACATATTCATGAACAAATTTTTCAACTCCATTTGCTCCTTGAACAAAATAATATTCCACATTTGTTTTTTAACTGTATGTATAACTTTTTTGGAATTGGACCATCTCAAAAAAAAGACTGGAACAACTGCTACATTGATCCGTATGACAGTGACGCAAGTTTTTATTGGTATCTTACCCAACGCGGATATGAAAGTGACAAATGGTATCATTTCAGGGCCAGCGGTCATCAAGCCTGGGGCGATAGATTAATAAGTTATATAAAAGAACACAAACTCTTATGATACTATTTGTCAACGGCGACAGCCACACCGCGGCTGCAGAAGCAGTGAATCCGCATGCCTTTGCTGAAGACGATGCAGACTTGGCTTATCTGGGTAGGACGCCACATCCGGCCAACTTGGCGGTCAGCTGGGGACGCAGACTCAGTGAAACACTCAAGGCCGGATTCCATTGTGCGGCCGAAAGCGCCAGTTCCAATTCTCGCGTCCTGCGCACCACACGTGACTGGTTGCGTCAACAAGTGACCTACAACGATCTGCTTTTGATCATACAATGGAGCACCTGGGAGCGTGAAGAATGGTTGCATGACGGCGTGTATTATCAAGTGGGTGCCAGTGGCATCGACCACGTTCCGCAGGCACTGCAAGAAAAATACCGAAATTTTGTCATTGGCACAGATTGGAAACAAAAAACCGAACAAGCACATAGAGAGATTTGGGCCTTCCACCAAGAGCTAACCGATCAGGGCATCAAGCATATTTTCTTCAATGGCAACAATGATTTTGCCCTTGTCAAGGATCACCTCGATTGGGGCCACAATTACATTGGTCCTTACGACCCCAAACAAACATATGATGCCATAATACGTGCTCAGGGCATCGACACAGTTGCACCCAATTCATGGCATTTTGGCTCCGACGGGCATTCGATTTTCCATCGTTTCATACTGAATTATATCATGAGCAATCGGTTTATCTGATTGACTTCTGTCCAGCATCATGCTATAATTGCTGTATGAAATATGTTCTAGTAGATACTGCCAATCTTTTCTTCCGTGCCCGACACGGAGCTTTCCGAGCCAGTGATACCTGGGAAAAAGTGGGTTTTGCTCTGCACGTCACACTCATGGCTGCCAACAAAATGGCACGAAGATTTGAAGCCGACCACATGGTATTTGCCCTGGAAGGGCGAAGCTGGCGCAAGGACATGTACAAGCCCTACAAAAACAATCGTGCTGTGGCCCGTCAGGCACTCACAGAAACAGAACTAGAAGAAGACAAGATGTTCTGGGAAACCTATGATAACTTGACTAAATACCTGAGCGAAAGGACCAACTGTAGTGTGATACGTTGTCCTTCCGCAGAAGGCGACGATGTCATAGCTCGCTGGATCGCATTACATCCCCAAGATGAACATGTTGTAATCAGTAGTGATACCGATTTTGTTCAGCTGGTAGCCAACAACGTCAAACAATACAACGGAATCACCGACGAACTAATCACGGTAGAAGGAATATTCGATGCCAAGGGCAAAGCGGTTGTCGATAAGAAAACTAAAGAACCTAAAACAATCCCTAACCCAGCGTGGCTTTTGTTTGAAAAATGCATGCGGGGAGATAGCAGCGACAATGTGTTTAGCGCCTACCCAGGTGTCAGGACCAAAGGCACTAAAAACAAGGTCGGACTCCAAGAAGCATTTGCGGACAAAGACAAAAAAGGCTACAACTGGAACAACATGATGCTACAACGCTGGATGGATCCAGATGGTGTGGAACACCGTGTGTTGGACGATTACGAACGCAACAGAACTCTGATTGATTTGACAGCACAGCCTGCCGACGTCAAAGCCGTGGTAGATGCTGCCATACGTGAACAGATCTCGCACAAGGACGTGGGTCAAGTGGGAGTAAGATTCATGCAGTTCTGTGGCAAATATGAATTGAATAAGTGTTCGGAGTCGGCTGACAGTTTTGGTCGATGGATGAATGAAACATACAAAGGAGTACTCGATGACGTTAGTAGCTAAACCCGTGATAGACAATGAATTTTGGATCTTGCAAGAGAACAATCGCAAGGTAGGCAATGTGCAGGCCTGTGCCGGCGGATACCAGGTACGCATACGCAACGAAACCTCACAGTTCCCTACCATACGTATGGCTGCACAAAAAGTCAACATCAAGTTTGAATCAAGACCTCATGCCACTGCCGTGGTTCCTGACAACCTGGTGCATGGATATCCCATCCAGGGACGTGTGTACAATGCCATGTGGTCGGTCACACAACAGTTGCCTGTGTACACTCGCACTGCCAAGAGCAAATCATGGTTTGCGGCCGGCTGGTATCGTGTCAGGCGAGGTCGTAGCTGGCAGACCATGCTGGCACCCAAGCTCATAGTGTTGCAACGCTATGAACACGCAGGACCATTCCATTCAGAAAGTGATGCCAATGACCATACATCTACAGAAATTCGTTGACCGTGTGCGGGGTCAAGAAGCCCGCGGTGCCCGTGACCTGGTCATGACCATAAACGAAGCCCGTGATCTACACGCCGACATCACTCGCTTGTTGCTGGCTCTGCAGAGTCTGCAAGAACAACAAACCAAAATCGCCAACACAGACGTGTTAAAAGTGGAAATACAAGGCGGTGCATTCTAAAATATACCTATATTTTGGCATAAATAAATGTAGGAGTATTATGCCATGAGCCGACCCAAGCCTCGCGTGTTGATTGAACATACCAACAAGGTGACCTACAAGACCGAACAGGTCTTGGCGTCGGAAGGAGTGTGGGCTGTGTTCTATGAAAATCAGCCCATCAATCTCAAGACCAGCAATCTCTTGGTGCAGTATCCGGGGCCCAAATACAAAAAGGTCAGTTTCAGTAATCCGGGGCATGCCAGGAATTTAGCACGAAAACTAAACACACAGTTCAAGACCGATCGGTTCACTGTGGTTTTGCTGACCGCGGGCGATCGGATTTATCCTTGAAGTGCGTGACAAACTCACACTGACACAACAGCTGGTTAAAAATTTGAGCACTGACTCGGCCGTATCGATTTCCACGGCCATGAGCACATGGTGGTTCAATCGCAGGAAGACCGGCGGCATGCGCCTGACTGGACCAGGATACGCGGCATTGGTGCAACAGTTGGATCTTGTGACCTACGAGTTTGCCATACCCAATCCGCATGACCTCACACAACGCCGACTGCTAGATCTGGATCGAAAACTACAGATGCCTTACTATATCCATGCTGTCAAAGGCATACCAAAAAAGATCATCATGTTTGGCAGCCATGAAGCAGTCTGGGTCAACCTGTATGGCAACCTGGAGCAATTTCTTGACAACTATAGGCCCTGATGTTATACTGTGAATCAGGGCCTTTAGCTTAATGGTAAAGCAAACGACTCATAATCGTTGGAGTCTAAGTTCAATTCTTAGAAGGCCCACCAAAAAAAAGTTTCTTCATAAATACTTGCATACAAATGCGTTTGATTTTAGAGTCCTGAAATCAATTTGCCATAAATATCTATATACAATTCCCAGGAGGGTTTATGAATCAACCAAGAAAAATTAGATGGCTTATTGCCCATCAACCACAAGAACTTTTTGTTCGTACCGCACGTGCATTTAGTGAAGAATTAAAAAAGCACTGCAACAATGAGTTAGAAATTGAAATTCTAACTTACCCAGAATATTGTGCCCGGTATCAAGAAATTCCAGGATTAGATGTACTTGATCAAAAGGATGTCAGTCTTGATACTGGAGTCCAGGCCTTATGGAATGCTCTGTTCGATGGCAATATTGAAATGAGTCAAACTCAAGTTGGCCTGATTGGAGATCTGTATTCTGATTTCCATGCATTGGATTTGCCATTCTTGTTTGAAGATCACGACCACGTAAGCCGCACCCTTGAAGGTCCCATTGGGCAAGAGTTGTGTGCCAATCTTGGTAAAAAATCCGGCGTAACCGGCCTGGGATTCACATACTCGGGCGGTTATCGTGTCATTGGCAGTAACGATCCTATCGCCAGTATCAAAGATCTGCAAGGATTACGTATTGTAGTACATAACCCGTTGACTCTGGGTACTACCATTGAAAGCATGGGCGGTGAGGCCAAAGTAGTATGCCCTGGTCTCTGGAACAAATATGATCTAATTGGCAAAGGCGAAGCTGATGCAGTAGAAACTACATATCTACGTTTCAACGGCAAGCATGTACTCAAGACCAATCACAGCATGTTCATGACCAGTATAGTGGTCGGCAACAAGTTCTGGGGCACACTTACTGACACACAAAAAGAGGCTTTCCAAAAGGCCGCCCTGTACGCCAGCCGTAAGGAACGTGAGTGGTCTGTGCAAGACGGCGAGAAATTTGAACGTGATGCTGTGGCCAATGGTGTTACCATAACCGAAATTAGCGAAGAAGATCGTGTTGCATTAAAGAAGAAGTCGCAGTTGACTTATGTCAAATGTAAACATTATTTCTCCAAGGATTTGGTAAAAAACATTCGTTTACACTAACAAATCAACCCTTAAAAAAAGACAGCAATGCTGTCTTTTTTTTTTGACAAACACAACAAATTCCTGTAAAATACACTGCATGTACCAACCTAGATTTATTCAATATCTTTCTTTGCCGCCCTTACCAGACAACTTGATTTCTGAAATAAGTCTTGATCCGACTGATTATACTCTCAGAGCCAACGGACCTGGTAATTTAGAAACTTATATTTGGACCGACGACCACAATAAAAAATTGGATGCATGGTGCAAGCAAAATATCTGTCCTGACATGTATTTTGCTTTTCAAATACTACACACCTCCAACAACCTACACAAAGACAATGGTACAACTGTCAAATTAAATTACGTAATGAGTACCGGAGGATCAAATGTGCTTACTGAATTTTACGACGATGACAAAATTACACTGTTGGCTTCTTATCATATCGAGCCTCATAGATGGCACATACTCAAAGTCAATACCTATCATAGAGTAATAAATTTGGAACCCGAGAAGTTTAGATTTGCTGTGACCAGTAGAATTTTTTCTTAAGCACAGGTGTAATAAATAATTTTGCAACGCCGGATTCATCCGACGTCGGCATCTAAATCGACGCTTGACATTGCGATGTCTTTACTGTATTATTAATGCAGAACGCCGAGCCGTAGCAGAGTTCTTCTGCAAGCTCTTAAAGAAACTTTCAAATTTAGGAGAAAAACATATGTTTCAATTGTTAAAAGTTGCCATCTTTGGCATGCTAGTTGCCCTGTCCTCAATTGTGTTGGCGCAAGGCTTTACCCCCACAACCAAAACTGTTGAAATTGTAGTGCCGTACCCGCCTGGTGGCGCCACAGACAAATGGGGTCGTGTGCTAGATGAAATCTTCCAAGCTCAGGGTTGGAAGAGTGTTGTAATAAACAAACCTGGTGCCGACACTGTGATTGGTAGCAACTATGTTGCGGCTGCTCGACCAGATGGTCACACCATCTATGTTGGAGGAAATGGATTTATTGATGCCAACATTGCCTTTAAACAACGGGCACCCGGTATTGAGTATACCGAAAACAGTTTTGATCCAATTATCTCATTGGGTGCTGGCACAGCAGTGTTGGCCGTGGCCAATAATGTTCCTGTAAACACCTACGAAGAGTTCAAAGAGTATGTGAAGAAAAATCCAGAAAAATTCAATTTGGGATTTTGGAATACCTACACCGGTAACATTTTTTATGAGTGGGCCAAGCGAGAAGGACTACCACGACCCAACATTGTTTTCTACAAAGGATCAGCACCGCAAGTGACCGACATATTAGGTGGACATGTTCCTTTTGTATTTGATACCTACACTGCAATGAATCCACATTTTAAAGCAGGCAAAGTTAAAATCATTGCCACACTAGATCGACGTGGTGTTGCTATTGTCAAGAAAGATGTTCCTGATGCACGACTTGTCAGCATTGCCGATCGTGTTCCAGCAGTTGACGTGCCAATTTGGTATGGCCTGTATGCTCCAGCCGGCACACCGCGTGAAGTCATTGCACAAATCAACGCTGTGGTCAAAACTGCATTGAAAAATCCAAAATATGTTAAGGATATTGAAATGTTGCACATTGCTAACTTTGGTGGATCTCCGCAGGATCAACGTCAAGTTCAAGTCAACACATTGAATATCATGAGAAACGTAGCAAAGAGCATCGAGTAACACATGGACACTATAGCCTATCGAGTTGGTCACAAGTTTATATACAATATCTACCCTGCTTTAATGGAGGCCATGACATCAGGCAATCCAGTGGAGTTTTATTGTAGAGACAGCTTGTATGATCAATTTGATTGGACTGTAGAGCCCGAGCAGTCATTGGATGAATTAATGACTGCTTATGCACACAGACTAAGATCTCAGTACGAACGTGTGATCTTATTGTGGTCAGGTGGTACAGACAGTCACACTATCTATAACATTTTCCGACGTGCCAACATACACATTGACGAAATCATAATCAAGGCATCTGTACACTTGGCACAGTATCCAGATCATCACGTGGACTGGATGCGAGCCAATCATTGGGACCCAACCACACGCATCACCCGCTACGATCAAAATGACACTGAACTTAGAGCACTGGATTGTCCAGACGAAGACTGGGTATGGAAACCAAAAGGCGACCTTTTGATGTTTGGTATGAGTACCGGTGCCGAAGGTGTTAAACATCTGATCGAACGTAATCATGCCGGCAAAACTTGGACTGCTGTGGCCGGCTACGAAAAACCCAGACTGGTCTACCAACAAGGTCGTTGGTGTGCCCGACACTTGGACAGTCCTATGCGTCAAACCATGAGCTATACTCATCTCACATTGTTTTTTCTTGAGCCGTTGATCAACATCAAGCAGAACCATCTGGTCAAACACGCAGTCAAACGACACATTGCGGCCAATAAATTGCCACTGTATGATGGTGACTGGGCCGAAGCAAAATGGCCCAGAACTGTTGAAGGCTATCGTGGCTGGGCCACTGCCTGTGGACGACATCCGGAACTGACTGATGGTGCCAGTAACCTCCAAAAACTAAGCAGTGATCAATATTTTAGTATAGATGTCAGCGGAGAAAAATCCTATGCTGATTTAATTGCTAACCCAGATCCCACACTGCAAGCATTCTTAAAAAATCAAAACAAGACTGCATTAAATTACATCAAAGGACTTTTCAATCTCCAGAGTGAAACAAAATTTGTAAATTTTTTACATGACAATCAATATTTGCGTGAGAAAAATCAATTAGTTAATACCAAATTCATTTATAGTAAATGTTATGATCTAGGAAACTAATCTATAATTGGTGGTAGGACGGGCCTGGTTGACCGATAAATAGGTTTGTCGTATAATAACGATATTGTTGTAATTCCTTTGTAGCAAAGGCATTGTGGACGGGAGTTCGATTCTCCCCGGGTCCACCAAAAGTATATTGCAGGTGCGAGAACAACGCAGAAATGTGTTTGTTGATCTGGCGACTTGGAACGACTCACTCTTGTTCGCGTTACAATATACTTCTGATGGGCCCGACCGGTTTCGACATGGTGAGATAGCGAAAGAGGCAACACAGTAGGCGATGACTGTAAATCAAGCACCTTTATTAAATGCAAACGCATCTAATGACGAGGTCTTTGCCTTAGCGGCATGATCTCCGGGGCAACTATGCCTTGTTACCCAAACTAGTCTGAAAAGCCTGAGAAATCAGGCTTTTTTGTTGGCCAGCCAGTGATAACCACTAAATAAAGAGTTGGACGGTCGTCCAGCATTCTTTTAAAGGAAAATCTCAAGCATGAAAAAATTATTATTAGCATTGGCCTTGTCCGCTGGCTTTGCGGTCTCGGCTCAAGCCGAACTCACTGGCAATTTAGGTTTGACCAGCGACTACCGTTTCCGCGGTGTTAGCCAAACCCAAAATGCTCCTGCAGTTCAGGGCGGCATTGACTATGCACACAAGAGTGGCTTGTACATTGGCAACTGGAACAGCAGTGTTTCTAGCCAAGTCTACACCGCAGGTGCAGGCTTAGAAAGCGACTTGTATGCTGGTTACAAAAAAGAAATCTTCAAGGGCATCAGCATTGACGTTGGTAGCTACAACTATTTCTATCCACGTGCCACAACCACAGCACGAACTGGCTCCGACTTTGACACCCACGAAGGCTACATCGGCCTGGGTTACAAGGACATCATCTCAGCCAAATACAGTCGCACACTTGGCAACGGCTACTTTGGTACAGCCAATGCACAGGGCACGACCTATGTACAAGCAGATGGCCGGTTGCCAGTGCCTGGCATCAAGAACCTGGCTGTTGTGGCACACTATGGTCGAACCAATGTGGCCAACAATTCAGCCTTGGATTTCAATGACATCAATGCTGGCTTTGTTTACAACATGCCAAAGTCCTTTGACGTCAGTGTGAAATATTTTACCAACACTGGCACAACAACAACTTTTGAAACTGCCAACACTGTCAGCGGTCAAAAGCTGTATCAAAATGCAGTAGTGGTAGGCTTGACAAAAACTTTCAATTAATTCAGAAAGTGATACAAGAAAGCTCCTAAGGGAGCTTTTTTGTTGGCTAAGTATTCGTCTATGTGTGGCATACTACTGGTCAAGAGCCAGCATCATATTCCTGTTGAAACGCATCTAGCAGCCTTTTCCAAGTTGCAACCACGCGGACCAGACTTTTGTAGATATGAATACAAAAACAACACGTTCATTGGACACGCGGTATTGCACATTACCGGATCTGCTGAATATTATCGGCACAAACACACAAACTTCCTGGCCTACAATGGCGAAATCTACAACTACCAAGAATTTGGACCATTTGAAAATGACATAGAATTTGTGCATCATGCTGTGGAAAATGATCCGGAGTTGTTGACCCTGGGATGGGGTCCCTGGGCCTGGGCCTGGACCGACGGCAATATTGTGCGTTATGCCACAGATCCCCAAGGCGAACGTTGTTTGTATCAATACCAAGATGAATCAATCTTGATTGTGTGTAGCGAAGTGGTACCCATACTTGAATACGTTGGTCGCAATCCTGTTCCTGTTGCTTACAAAAACAAACTGTGGACCATGTTGGATCAAACTGTTTGGAAAGACATTAAAAAAATTGAACCTGGGCAATTGTATCAAGACGGACAAGCTGTAAAAACCATAGACAGTGTCTGGTCCTGGATTAAACCAGTCAAGTATAACAGCATCAATGAAGCCTATGAACATTTTCAATCTCAATGGCAAACAGTTACACAATTGATGAATCCTGCATGCCCAGCGGCCCTGACATATTCGGGCGGACTGGACAGCAGTATTATATTGAGTCACATTGACAACCTTGAATTGTACTCGGTCAACTGTACTGGCAAAGATCCCATAGTTGATCGTATCAGAGAGTTTTTGACCCCAGAAGAACACAGTCGGTTGCACGAATTCAACATCAATGAAGCTCAATGGGCCAGCGAATTCCAACAGTTAATGGCTCGTACCTGCATGCCAGCACAGAGTTGGAGTCATGTGGGACAGTGGATAGTGAATCGCAACTGTGAACAACGTGTGCTGTTTACCGGCTGTGGTGCAGATGAATTGTTTGGTGGTTACGACATCTACCAAGATTTAACTTACAGTGTAACCGGCAGTACAAGTCCATACAGCGAACACGGTGACGTCCAAATCTGGCAACGTTGCCTGGATGCCTACAACAATGATCCACAGCAGGCCACCTTGTTGATGGATTATTGGCATCAGGTCGTGGGTTGTGACGTCAGAGGTGTTGATGTTATCAGTGGTGCCTGGGGTATTGAGCCGCGTAATCCATTTTTGGCTCGACCCATAATACAGTTGGCCTTGAATTTGCCATTTGAGTTCAAAGTTGGCACAGTGCCCAAACCCATGATTCGTTGGTTGTTTTTGGAACGTTGGCATCATGACATGATCCTGCCCAAAAAAGGATTCACTGGACACGCCAACGACAGTTTGCCTTATCTTCCTGTCACAATTGAATCCTCAGGTGATCGATTGCAGGACTGGAAACAGATAGTCCAGACCAGTTTCTATGATAGCCACTGTTAATTACACGCCCTGGCAACATTGGATTGTGGATGACTTTTTGTCTGCGGAATGTCTAGCTGAAGTAAAATCAGTAGGCCATGTTGCCCCTCAATTGGTGCCGGGCAAACGAGTAGACAGTGCAAGATTGTTTATCGATGAGTCGCAATGCGATCAATATCCACATCTTTATGCTTTATGGCAAAGCCTGCACTCAGGCAACTACAAAAATTTCTTTGAAATCTACACAGGAATAGACTACACAGGATTGTACCCCAGAGTAGAAGTCATCAGCGACATCGGAGATTTTTATCTAGAACCCCATTATGATCTTCCGGAAAAGCGACTCACAGCATTGGTCTACACCGACTATTCGCAACTGTATCCCGGAACCGGATTAGGCAATGGTACCCGGGTCGAAAGTCGCGATAATCGTTGTTTTTTCTTTGTGCCCGGTGCACACAGTTTACATGACTATCGGGCCATACATTTTACCACTGTACGCAGATGCCTGCAGATCAATTATTGGACCTATACGGATTAAAAGGTCAGTCCGTAGTTGGACCAATCAACCACTGAGTCAAACCATTCCACTGTGAGCACAGTGTCGGTGTGTGTGTTGAAATAGTTTTCAAATGTAGCAACGCAGGTCTCTTCACCAGGAGTAACTAACCTGGTGCGATCACTGTCAAACTCATACCAATATATACCATACTGTGCTTGGGAATCGGTAAGTGTAAACAAAAACTGCTGACCCAGAGTTGCTCCACACAGTTGAGCAAACTGTTCAAAGTTGGTAACCGGTGTCAAATGTTTAAAACGATCTGCATGTTCATTTCGAGTAGTGATAAATGATTGCATGGTAGAGATTGCAGGAATACGTTCCAGTGCTCGTAACCGACTTTCGCCATTGTTGATTCCGTATTGATCCTGTCCATCATACACCAGCAACACAGGCTTGACGATACCTTGTTTTCTGATATCATCGATCCACATGTTTAATTTTATCACGTTGGCGATGTCATAATGATTTGATATACCGCCTGTAAATCCTTGAATGAATCCTTGAATGCCGTGTTGTTGAATGCCCGAATTTGCCCAATCACAGATGTCCTGCAGAGTTTGTTTGTAGCGTATTTGTTGTTTGGGCACAGCTGGATCATAAAACAAGCAATGAATGCCATTGTGAAAACTAGCTTGAATCGGGTCTTGATCCAAACTGGGATAAGTTAATTCTATTCGAGGATTGTTCCAGTACATATAAGTAGTTATGGTATGCAATCTTACCAGATAAAAACTCACAACGACGGAATTTGGATTTCAACTGCTCGTGAAAAATCAATAGTAGAAAAATTAAATCAACAATTGATTGACAATGGATTTGTCGCTCGAGTACAAAATACCAACAACTACGGGTATCCTTACATATACAGTCGTGACCATTTACAAGTCAACTGTCGGTTGGTTGACAGTGTATTTATAACTGACCCACTGACCTGGAGCAATGAGTCAGCAGTGATCATCACTGACAATTATCCCATACGCTCGGTACCCGGACACATAATATCTGTGTTGCCAGAATTTTGGTCAATTTGGCATTTTGATCCAGTGTATCAAGACCGTCCGGTCAGTCAAGCATACAATTGTTTTATGAATAGAAATCGTGGTGATCGATCCACAGTGTTTTATGAGTTGTTGAAAAGAAATATCTTGAGGTTGGGCTTGGTGAGTTATAACTGTACCAAAGAACAATATGAACAAGAATTTATCACGGCTGAATTACAACGGTACAGTGATCAACACCGAGTTGGTCAAGAGCTGATACCTTACAACACCGCGGAGGTCCACGGTACATTGGAACAATGCATAATTGATTCCAACGTTAGTTTGATTTTAGAAACTTATGCGTCAGACAGTCACATTGTGTTCAGTGAAAAATTATTTAGATGTCTACAAATGCCCAGACCTTGGTTGTTGTATTGTAGCCCAGGATCCATCGAACTATTGCAAGCTCATGGATTTGATGTACTATCTGATTATACGGACATTGCCTATGACAAAATAGGCGAGCACGGTGCCAGGCTGTCAAATATACTGGATCAATTGGAAACTTTCATTGATCGTGAGTATTCTGCCGCAGACTACCAAAGATTTCAACAGGCCGCACAACACAATCAACAGTTGCTATTGAATTTTGGCCAACAGTGGCCCATGAAGTTTGATAACATATTAGAAAAGATCAAAGCACTATGATAGAAGTTTTTGGACCCACATATCGATATCAAGGAGAACAGTTGACTGAGCCAGAAATCATTGTGGTCAATGATCATCAATACAGTGAGCAAGATCAATGTTATCATGTGGAACAACTGTTGTCCAACAGTGTGTGCGATCCCAAAGACCACGTGGTAATAATGGATCTCATCAGTCATGAAGATCAACTGCAAAAATATCAATGTGTTTGCTTGCCTGTTTTCATGGCAGAAAGTTGCGAAGAATTCAAACAACAAAATATCCAACATAACTGGGCCAACAAAACACATGCTTTCAATTTCATGATCAACAAACCCAGATTACACAGAGAATTTTTATTGTTGTTGATTGAACATTTTGGGTTGACCAACTACACACATACTCTGCCCTGGCGTACAGTTGATATAAATCGACAGAATCTTGTCCGACTAACCAATTCTGTGCTGTATCACAACATAATTAATAATACCACAGTCAATGTAGCAACCACCAATTATCGATTTGGACCTGAAAGAGACATGCAGTATGGCATACTCAATGGCAGTTTTAAAAATGCCCAAACATATCAGCATCTTTTGCAACAAACAGTGTTTGAACCCAGTTGTGTGAGTTTGATTACCGAACCCTGTTTCTTCGAACGTGAAGTTACACACACTGAAAAAACTGTCATGGCCATGTATGGCGGAACCTTTCCTATCTGGGTTGGAGGATGGCGGCTGGCTGACTGGATGACTTCTTTGGGTTTTGATGTGTTCGACGATGTCATTGATCACAGTTATCAGAGCATGCACGATCCCTGGGATCGTTGTTACTATGCTATCAAACTCAATCTGAAGTTGTTGCAAAATGTAGATCTGGCCCGCGAGTTGATTGCAAAAAATCATCAACGATTGGAACACAATTTAAATCTGTTGAAACAAAATGTATTCTTGACTGATTGTTTCAACAAAGTTCAACAGTATCCCAAACACATACAGCAGACTTTATTGACTGTGGTGCCCAAGCATGGCGGCAACACAGCTGGCTCCTATAGATCATTGCCGGGGTATAAACTGTTAGGATCGACCAACACAAGAGAGACCGCATAGTGTATTCTGTATATCAACATTGGGATCCGTTGCAAGTTTGTCTTGTGGGACGCACCTATCCACCTGAATTTTATTCATGGATGAATGATCCAGTGACACGCCAACGGTTCGAAACCTTGGCCCAGGAAACCGAAGAAGATTATCAGGTGTTAATCAAGCTACTAGAAAAAAAGTTTGGAGTGCGGGTCCTGCGTCCAGAATTTCCCACGGACTTGTCAGAGTTATGGATTGGTAACAAATGGGTTCAGCCACCCACAGCCCCTAGAGATTATTTTTTAATGATACAGGATCGTTTTTGGGTGCCCAAAATACCCAATGGTAGTCATGCGTGGTCAATATTTTATAGACAACGCAGACAACCCGGTTGGGGTGACTATGTTCGCCCGGCAGATTTTTATCGTGACCACCCGGAACTGGCAGTGCAAATTCAATGGGAATTTGCACAATTTCAACAGGTGGATCAAGCACACCTGGATGCCAAATTGGGTTTTTATGGCCATGTGTTCCAAGACATACAACAGCAGGGCAACCAAATTGTGTCAACCGACCTGGACTTTATCAACGGGTGTTTTGTGAGTCGCATTGGACGTGATCTATACTTTGCCACACAGACCTATCATGATGACAAGCAAGGCATTTTGAAACAGGTCAATCAACTGTTTCCGGGTACTCGCAATCACGTGGTCAATGCCGGCGGACATGGAGATGCTGTGTATTGTCCAGTGACTCCGGGGCTGATCATCAGCCTCAACGATATACCCACCTATGCTGATACATTTCCAGACTGGGAAGTGTTATATCTGCCGCCCAGTGACTATGCACACATGCAGGAGTTTAAAACTTCAATGATCCGTAATAAAGGACGCTGGTTCATGCCGGGATTTGAACAAGATAACAACTTGATCGACATGGTTGACCACTATTTTAATGCCTGGGTCGGGCAGGTTTCAGAAACTGTGTTTGACGTCAATATACTGATTGTGGACCGTAAAAATGTAGTGGTCAGCAGTCACAACGATCAAGTGGAGCAGGCCTGTGCTAGACATGGCATTGAAGTACACGTGGTTCCTTTCCGACATCGTTGGTTCTGGGACGCCGGAATTCACTGTGTGACCAACGACATCAGTCGGTCTGGACAAATGCAAGATTTCTTCGGTTGACCTGGTATAAATAAACCTATATAATACTATTATGTTGAATCGCACTGTGACCTATCTAGTACCACAGCCCAACTTCTTAGGGAGTGTCGTTCTATGGGTAATTTGCAAGGATCTGATTCAGGGCAGTGAATAGTATAAAACACCATACAATATTCAAAACCCTGGAACTAACAACTCCGGGGTTTTTTATTTAGAGGAAAGAAAAAGATGTCAATTGATTATGAAAAATTAAACGATCAGATCGTGCGACAGGCCTATGATGCCAGCAGTGCTTTTTTGACCGAAGCACAACGGCAACGGTTGTTCCAGAACAAGATCGATCGTGCGGCCGCAATGATCCGGGCGCAGGAGCAATTCCGTAGAATCGAACAAGAACAGTGAAACAATCGCGGGGTGGAAAAGTTGGCATTTCGTCAGTCTCATAAGCTGAAGGTCGTCGGTTCGAATCCGACCCCCGCAACCATGCAACAGTGAGGTGGCCGAGTGGTCCAAGGCAAGTGCCTGCAAAGCATTCAAGTCGTGAGTTCGAATCTCACCCTCACTTCCAGTAGTTCGGGCAAGTGTTACGGTAGCACAGCAGCCTCCAAATCTGCTGGACGGGGTTCGATTCCCTGGCCCGGAGCCATATTTTTTAGAAAGAAAGGAGGCACGTATGCCTAGTGTATTTTTAGTAAGCGACACGCACTTTGGACACAAAGGTGTGTGCCATTTTACCCGTAACGATGGTGTAACAAAGTTGCGACCATTTGACACTCCAGAAGAAATGGACGAGTTTATGGTCGAAGCGTGGAATGCTAAAGTACGGCCAAACGACAAAGTATATCACTTGGGCGATGTGGTGATCAACCGCAAGGCCTTGGGCATAATGCGCAGGCTGAACGGTGACAAGGTGTTGATCCGCGGTAATCACGACATCTTCCGTGACGACGATTATCGTGAACACTTTCGTGAACTGCGTGCCTACCATGTCATGAATGGCATGATTCTCAGTCATATTCCTATTCACACAGAAAGTCTAGGTCGTTTTGGAGTCAACATACATGGTCACACTCACGCCAATCGTGTGATGTTGTCCGGATTCAATGGCAAGATAACTGATATTGTTGACGTGCGTTATCATTGCGTGTGCGTGGAACAGACTGACTTTGCCCCCATCTTGTTCGAAGATGTGGTCAAAAGGATCGAAGCAGAAGGTGGCCAAATTGGTTTCCAAAACGGCAACGGTACCACGCAAGTGACCATGTAAGAATTACCCCGGTGGCGCAATCGGTAGACGCACTCTCCTCAGAAGGGAGCTGTTGAAGGTTCGAATCCTTCCCGGGGTACCACCCTGCACTTAAATATCAATCTAATGTTTTATGAAAAACTCAACATCCAGGTCGATATTGATCTACTACGCGAGCATGTGGCACAATATGTGTTTCCTGTGGGCGATGCCATATTCCAAGGTGACGAGTACGGCTACGACAACTTTGGTGGTTGGAGTCTGCTGAGCCGCACCGGTGACTGGCGCGAAGGTTGGGAGGTCAGTGCATTCCATGGCCATCCAGCCGAACAGTTGTTGACTGTAAATGGTCAACCCAATTATCCTGTACACAAATTCCTAAACCTCAGTCATAGTTTTGAGCATGCAACACCCACTCAGGCCTGTCAGGGTTACATTCAGCGGGTCATTGATCGTATTTCTGATCTTGGATTTTGGCCGCGCCGTGCCCGAGTCAGTTTGTTACGCCCAGGTGGTGCCACAGTCATGCACAGTGATGCTGCAGAGGATGTGTACATGGCACGCATACACATTCCACTATGGACCAATGTACAATGCACACACACCTGCGATGGATATCCGTTACACATGCCAGCCGATGGTTCGGTCTACATGCTGTGGGTGAATCGGGCGCATCAAGTACACAACCGATCCGACCAAAATCGATATCATATGATCATGGATGCCTATGACACACAGCACCAGACCCAGAATTTTGGTTATCTCAAAGACATTGGAATCATGCAAGCCCAGGCGCAACAATATCGTGACCACATGGATCGTGTGCAACTGACCACGGATCAGATACAATATTTTGAACACATACGACAACAATACTTAAACGCTTGACAACAGTCAGATCATGTAGTATAATACATATTCACAAGGAGAAGCCATGACAGTAAGAATCGAAAGTCGCAACACCCTGATTGATACCGAACGCTGTGTAGATCATGCCGGAGGTCGCTATGACCTTGTGATCGCGGCCTCACAACGTCTAAGAGAAATGAAACGTCGTGCCCGTGAAACCAACGACTTTGTGACTCCCATTGACGCACTCCTGGAAGTGCAATCGGGAACATTTAACATGACTGATTATTTGGCAAAGGTAAAATAGCCATGGCAAAACGTCAATCAGCAGGTGAACTCAGTCGTACTATAGCTGGACAGTGGAGCAAGACCGAAAAGCGTTCAGCGGCCAGTAGAAGCATCACAGAAGCCAACAAAGCCGCACAACGTATTCGCAAGGCCTTTGCCCAACAACAACGTATGAAATAAATACACAGGAATAAAAACATGGCAAAAAAACTACAGCGTCGAAAACCTGGCTACACCCGTGCCGGTGAAGTCAAGATCAT
>Ga0181358_1000466_pt1 | contig 18092 bp, 30 predicted proteins | sample Fa13VDMM110SD_FD_130096 | JGI IMG/M metagenome (GOLD analysis project Ga0181358, IMG submission 130096) | Freshwater viral communities from Lake Michigan, USA - Fa13.VD.MM110.S.D | ecosystem: Environmental > Aquatic > Freshwater > Lake | place: USA: Michigan | collected 2013-09-24 | reverse complement strand
TTTCCTTTAACTTCAATAGTCCATTCTTGGACTTTGCCAGTTTTAGTCTTTTTATAAATTGTAGGTAGCTTCATAATTCCAGTATATACTGGATTATCCAAGCTGTCAAATTTTGTTTTTTTTTGATTTAGAAGGAGTTGCGACTTTAATCAAACTCCAAGAACCATCTTTATTGTCTTGCCAATCAATCGTATCACCGATTTTCCATCCCATTTTTTTAATTAAAGAATCTGGTAACTCAATATATTGGTATCCGTCTTGCTCTTTAACTTCAAGGATATGAGGCTTTTTCATCTTGGCGTTAAAACCTTTATTAAGTTTTTTATGCCTTTCCATTGTAGCCAATTCAAGAGCTTTATAATACGATTAATTAAATGATAGAGCTTCCATTCAATTTTTTCAATAGTTCTAACATAATATTTAAAATAAAAACTATAAACTGGACACTTCATTTTTCTTTCGTGATCGTCTAATTGTTTTTTGAATTGTTCGTCTAATTCTATTCTTGTTCCAGATGAATTTTTTTCTATGGGCTTAATTAAGGATATTTCTGTTAATAAACCTTCAACTACAACACATTTCCAGTCTGGAAAATAATCATAGCTTTCTTTGCTTTGACCAAGAACATAAGTTCCAAAAGTAAATGTTCCAGTATAATCATCCCTAAATACTTCTTCTTCGCTATCTTTTACCAATTTATTCTTATTAAAAAATTCACCAAATCTAGTGCCATCTTTTACATATTCTGGATTATCTTCCCAATGGCTAGTTGTTTTTAATTCAAATAGTCTATAATCACGGATAATGTATGTGGCTAATATGTTATCTTCTATCTCTTTTGTTTGAAATTCTTCCTTCTTGAAATCAATATTAAGAGCTTTTAACTCATCATTAAGAGGTAAATCTTGCTCGACTTTGATATAATTAAACATACCCATATACTATATATTATCTTTTATTTAATTTTTGTCAATGTTATCTTTTCTTTTTTATCTATAACAACATAACCACATTCTTTCTCGCAAAAACTTCCTATATTTATATAATTATTATCATCTTCTGGAAGATGAGTGTGACCGCAAATTATCTTATCGTATCCATTCATATCAATATATTTTAAAGCATTTTGTTTAATATCAGAACTTTTTTCCACAAAATCATTTGTTCTCGCTTTAAATAATCTAAAGAAATCATCTGCAAATGGAGTATAGTGTCGAATAATATAATATACTTTAACAATAAAATTAGTAATCAATTTATATTTTGTAAAGTAAATATCAAAAATATCTCCGTGAACTACTAATACTTTTTCGTTTTTTAATTCTATTATATGTTCATCTTTGCAATTAAATCCTAAAAGAATACTCATAAATTCTGCTTTAAGAAAACAATGATTGCCAATCAAATAAATTACCTTGCATTTTTTAGAAAGTTTGCGTAATTTAGATAATACTTTCCAATGAGTTTTGTTTAATCTATGCAAGTTATGGTGGTCAAAAAGATCACCAGCAATTATAATTGTTTTTGTTTTATTTTGTTTTAATACTTTTAAAAGTAATTCAGCCTTGCAATCTTTATCTCCAAGGTGAATATCTGAAATGATTAAATATTTATTCATTACCAATGATGAATAGCGTTAATAATAAGCACTATATTAGCGATTACGCCAAGGATAACAATAAACATTTCGTATAACTTATGCGTCATAGTGATTCTAACTCCGATATAGATAGATTATAACAATCTGCTTTAAATTTCCAGCCAAAAGTAGATTTTTCATCGACCTTGCCTTTTTGACAGAATCGTGCTTCATTAAAGTAATCTGCTTTCTTTTTCTTGCCAAGAATCCACGCTTTAGAAAAATCCTCTAATACTCTTACAAATAGATAGTAGTCGCAATTTTGTTTTGTATTAAAATCTGAAACGCTACAATCATATTCCCGCCTTGGCCTTGAGGTGCAACGCTTTGTTTTTACTTCGTAAGTGGTATTATCTTTCTTAACATCAAAATTATAATCATCTGGTTCTTCTGCATTTAAATATTCAGCAACAAGTAATTGCCCAATATAACCAGCAATATTTCCAGCACCTTCTGTAATGGAATTATTTAATTTGCCAAGTTTTGTTGCTCTTGACTTTGCTTCTGTTAAAATTTTATCTGATATTTGTAATTCAATCATAGCTTTGCGAAGGATTGTTCTTTCATTTTTAATTCAAAATCAACATCTATATTATCATATCCATAAGTATTTGGCAAGAACTTTGCGTAGTCGGCGTGTTTTCTAGGATTCTTGTGACCATCAATACTTTCAGAGTAATGAAATAGTGGAGTATGATTGCCCCAAGTAATTCGTGCAAGATGAAATGCTTCTTCTTCTGTTAAATTATCTGGATGACATTTATGATGAAGATAATCAAAGGTAATAGGAATATTAGATACTGAATGAAAATGCTTGATAAGTTTTTTAACTGACCAACAAGTATCTTTATCGTCATTCTCAATAACTAATCTAGACTTAACATCATCTGATAGCTTTTCAAAATTGCTCATAAACTTCTTTACTATGTCATTTAGATTGCCCTTTGAATTATGTATGTGCATATTCATCGGAGCATCATAGTTTAGTGGACAACCAATTTGTGTCATAAACCAACCATAATGATTTAATTCTTTGATTGTTTTAGTTATTGCATTTTCGTTATCACTAGCAAGAACATTAAATTCGCTAGGATGACAAGAAACTCTTACATTCTTAGATTGAATTAGATGTTTGATACTATCAAATGATACTAATATTTTATGATAGTCTGGTAAATCTTGTAGCTTTACATTAGCTTTGTCATAAGTAATAAGAGGAAATAGATCAGAAGAAATTCTGTAAGTATGATTATGGTCTGCACAATACTTTATGTATTGATAAGTAGTAGTCATATTGTTTAATATTCTAGAAGAAAGGGTGGAAAGAGCTTCTTTCCTATCCATAGATGAGAAACGAGCATAGGTCATAGTATTGAACTTAATAGGATTATCTTGTTCAGTTAGACTTAATACAATACAACAAACTCCTTTTCGCATTATTCAAATATAATATATATTGTCAAATTTGTCAATTATACTTTTTCAAAAAATCCAAAGCTATTTAACCTTGTTGTGCCGTGGAACTTATACTTAATTGTAAAGTCATCTGGATGAATAAGTGAAAGAAATTTTCTACCTTCTTCTGTTTCATACAAATAATAATCTTGACCTATGATACATTCTATTCTGCACTCAAAAGAATCAACGAAACTATTCCATTCGTGCAAAGAAACTAACGCATCATATTCTGTCTTAATTTCTTCTAAACGAGTTTCTATTTTTTTATTTAGATTTAAATGTCTAACTTGTTGTAGCTTACCAAGATCAGCAAGTTCAATTTTTGGAGTAGAGTATTCAGCTATATATGAAGAACTTGCACGATTTTCCAAAACTCTTTTTGGGTCTGTCATCTGTAAATATATGTGGATGAACCATTATGGTTTTTTAATTCTTTTTTAATCAACGACTTATCTCTTTCATCTGACCAATTTATACTATCAAAGTTTTCTTTAAACCTATTAGAGAAACAATTTCTTGCCTTATCGCCTTTTCCAGCACCATTATTTGCACTTTTTTCGTTCATATATTTGGCTTTTTTTCGTTAGCAAATACGACTATATTTGCCTTAATCTCGTTAGCAAATTCAATAGTTATAACTTTGCTCTTTCCATAATCTATCTGCTTCTTCTTTAGTTAAATTATAAATTCTTATTTCTTCTGAAGTAGCTTCTCTTTCTACTCTGTTTAGATTTATTTTTGAGAAAGTATGAGTTTTCAATTGGTGATATTTAAAATGATAAAGACCATCATTTTTAGTATTCACTAATTTTGTGTATTCAACATACCTAAATGGCATATCTTCACCTTGAATCTTGTAAAGTGTGCCTCTTTTAAATTCTATATTTGGCAAATTTTCGTTAGCAAATACGGCTTTATTTGGCGAAATCTCGTTAGCAAATACGGCTAATTGTTCAATTTTATTTTTTGAGATAACAACTTCATCATCGTAAGGTACATCTTTAATGATTATTTGCCAGATCCATCTTAGCTTTTCACGCCAAGTTTTAGTTCTTGGTTTGAATCCTCTTTGATAAATAGAGATATACAACAATCCATCCTCATCATAATTAAATTTAATACCCTCTGAATAACAATCGCATTCGAGAAAAAGTTCTTTACTCATAATATAATTATATTCAACATATAAACTATGTCAAGTTTATATATTTGGGATTTTTTCGTTAGTAAATATTACTTTGTAAAATCACCAAGATCACGATCAAAAGAAAACTTGCCAGTCTTTTCTACAAGACCTTCGTAAGTTTCTTCTGTGCATCCAGCCATTTCAGTAAATGGCGCTACTACTGCAAAAATTCCAAAAGCACCAATTGTAGCTGCGGTTGAGATCGGACGAACAATTATAAGATCTCCAGCAGATAAGAAACCATCTGCGACTGTAGTATTTTCATTTGATGTTCCAACATCAGCAAGAGTAATTGATGCAAATGCAATAGACAATAATAGAGCTTTAATTTTATTCATAATATATATTATAGAGTTTGCTTTAAAAATGTCTAATAAATTTCGGGGCGAGTAGGATTCGAACCTACGAATGGATTTCTCCATCGGCAGTTTAGTAAACTGCTGTTTTCAACCACTCAACCATCACCCCAATTATAACATTATATATCTAAATCTTTACCTTTTCTAGATTTAGGAATAAAATTAACTAAAGCGTCCTTGCCGTATACTTGAAAAGTTGATATTTTATAATCTTTTTTATCTAGCATATTTTTTAATTCATTAACATATTTGCTATTTATATAAACTACGATTGTTTCATTATCATTTGAATCAATTCCATACTCGTCTGCAAATTCAGAACAAATCGCTAATGCTTGATTTTGATTGTTCATGTAATAAATTACACGATATCTTTTATTTTTTCTTTATGTATATATTTTGATTTTTATTAAACTTTTTATTTATATATTCTTTTGCTTTACTATAACCATCTTTAGAGAATGGAAAAACTCCATACAGAAAATTATCGTCTTTTGAGTATATGCCGTAAAATTTATTTTTTTTCTTTGTTTTCATTGATTAATTGTTTTAGAAGTTTTAAATGATGTACGTTCCAAGTATCGCCAGTATCTTTTTGATCTTTGTTCAAAAGATCTTGATAAACATTATATTCTATAATTTGATTTAATAAATTAATGATTTTTATATCGTTGTTCATCTCTTATACATTATATGTTAATTTCAATTAATATACATATTTTGTTTTAATTTCATTTTTTATTATTTTCTTTGACGAATTATCTTTTCCCCAATTAATATTATCATAATTTTTTTTAAAATTCTTAGACAGATGTTTGTTTGTTTCATGTTCAATAACTTGTCCAGAAGGGGTTTTTGTGTTCACGATCTCTTCTATTGGACCAGTTAATCTTGCTGAAACAAGATTTTTATTATTTTTATCTTTTTTTTCTGTGTATTTATACTTTTTACTTCTTTTTATAATATCCATAATTAAATATATTTGATTTATTTCTTTGTATTTATTATAATGTTTAAATAATGGTAAATCAAATTTTTTTATATGAGTAATTATTTTCCCGCAGGATGTAGTTTTACATTTGATAATGGGTGGAATTACGATTCAAGAGGCCCAGTAGCATGTGAAGTAAAACTTTTTTCTGATGATCCTTATGGTTCACCAAATGCGCATGGTACCCCTACTAACAATAACGTTCCTCCAACATGGACTTGTGGTCATCCCAACAATTCTGCTTGCACAGCTGGTTCAAGCGATGGTATAACAACAATATGTCAGAGTAATGGTTTCTGGAACGGAGTTCGCACATATACTGATCCTCCTGTTGGCCCTCCTTTTGAACAGGGTTCTAGCAGTAATGCATATCGTTGTTGCGAGCAAGGGCGTGGACTTTGCGCTCCAACGATGCTTTCTAGGGGTATAACAAATCCTCAAGGGCAGTATCCAATGGCACGAAAACCCGTAAGATCTTATCATAATGGTATTTTTAGCAGTCAAAATTATAATAGTTTGCCTCGTGGGTGGTATATTTGGTTGAGATTTTGTCCTCTATTTTCTACAGTATCAAATTATACTAGTGATCGTTTTTTATATAAATATACAACCATCCTTTTTCCGGGGTCTGCTGGCGCATGCTCTTTTGGTGGAAGACAAAATGTAACATATAGTTATTATGCTATCGATGACCTACCAAATCCCAATTGGTCATCAATGCCTTATTATAGTTGCCTTGTTCCAAGTCCATTTCGTTTTGCAGGATATCTCAAAGACTATTTTAGAATAGACATGTTGGTAACTAACGGTTTTTTACAAAGTGGCGGTTTTAGTAATCCTAGAAGGATTTTTGAAGGAGATTGCGCGCCCTGTTTTTAATAAAAATAAAAAATAGATAACATCATTAAAGTTTTATATAATATATTACATGAATACAGAACCATTAGACCTTGATCGATTACTTTTTGCTCATGAGGCATTAGATAAATTAAAAATTAAGTATCCAGAGATACAAGATGATTTAGAAAGTTTAAAAAGTAACCCTTATTGCGAATGTAGGAATGATATTAAAAATTTTCTAAATGAAAAATCTGACGCTGGGGATTTTGAATATCTAAGTCAATTAGCCATAGAATCAACGCCTATTCTTGGTAGTGGTGGTACGGCTACTCTTTATCCTTTCGACGAGAATGGAAATGGTGTGCATTATTTTGACAATCCAGATTTGTTTAAAATTCATAGGGTTGAAAAAACACCAGAAGCTTGGGAAGAATTCGTAAAAACTACAAGAAAAAAATTAATATTTTCTCAATTCACTGTAGTCGATAAAGGCGATCATCTAGAAGTTTATTTTATGTGAATTTAAATATCTGATTTATTTCCAGAGAAAACAATTTCGCAATACTCTTTTAATTCATTCGTTACATATTCTTTCATATTTTCAAAATTATTAAATTGAATAAAATTTGGCCCATCTTTATCATTGTCTAAAATTAACTTATAAATATTTATTTCTTCAATAATATCGCATTTATTAATAATAAGTTTATTTGTGCCAGAAATTTTTACAGCTTGCTTCAGATGATTTAATCTTAACCAATTCACTAATCTTTTTCTACCAGTAGTTGAACCATACTCTTGACCAAGATCAATAATCTGATTAAGTTTATAATCTTGCCAAAGTGATTCTGGAAATAGTGGATCAACCCCACTTTTGGTATCATAAATTTTTGCCACACCAATTATATCTCTAATCTTCTTCGGGCTAAAACCAAGAGAACAAGCGTTGTAAGGTAATGTTTCGCTACTTGTAACATAAGGATAATTACCATAATTAATATCAAGCCAAAAACTTTGCGCGCCTTCACAAAGAATTTCTCCTTCAAGATTTCCATCCCAAAGATATTTTTTATCAATATAATCTCCTGCTAATTTTCCCACTCGTAACATTTTATCTGAATAGGCTGGAGCAATGCCTTGACCAGTTGTGCCAAGTTTAGGTTTCAAAAATTTAAGATCATATCTAATATGTCTTTCAGTAATAATATGAGCTTTGGGGCTAACTTTAATTAAGGACGTATCAAATCCTTCTTTTTGTAAATATTCTATTTCATCAAAAAATTTATCAACATTGATAACGCAATTTGGACCAATGACGCTAAGTTTATTTTGAAAAACTCCACAAGGAATAATATGAGTTTTATATTTTTTATTGTTAAGATAAACTGTGTGACCTGCATTGGGGCCACCATTCCAACGACAAACAATATCATAGTTCTTAGCAATAGCATTACTTATTTTGCCTTTGCCTTCATCACCCCACGCTAAACCAAAGATAATATCAGCTGCTTTGATCATTTTCTTTAGTTTTCAAATCATCAATGTATTTTTCTAGATTTTCTTTTGCTTTGGTGCAAAAATCTTGTCCAGATGCACCACAACATTTTTTAAATTTTTTATTCATTAATGGGCATTGGGCATTTCTTGAGATTTTAGGCAATACTCTTACTACTGGAGTGAAGAATGTGGCTCTTGCGTAAGGTGAATGTGGTAGTTTTGTTTCTTCCATAAAATTATTTGGGAAATTGTGCCCTTATTTGATTAATATTATTATTGTAATTTTGTATATTACCAATTCTATTAGCATCCATAAGAAGAAATGCTTTTTGATTTAATCTGAAATTTTCATTTTCCTTAGCGCAAATTACGCCTTGTATTCTTGATCTGGTAACTGATCCATTTTTATCAAAAACTGAATAACTCTTTTTTGATTCCTTAAGAAGTTCAATTGTTTTTTTGTTTGAATTAATTTGAGATTTAGTTATATTGTATTCTACGCCTCTTGTTGTAGAATCATATTTTTGATATGTTGACTGGGCATTGGAAATCGAGCAGATTCCCAAAGTTCCAATTATTATTAGTATTGATTTATTATTCATAATTTTATTTTCCGTGAGCAAATCCTTCATACATATTATTTGCTGAAACTTTTACAGCTTTGATTTTATCAAGCCATAATCCGCCTCTCATCTCTTGAAGAGATCTAAATCCAAGATAGCTCATAGCGCTTCTCAATCCATTAGCGAAATCATAAACTACATCTTCTATAGATTTATTTTGATTAATTGCAATTAAAGTATTATCTCCTTCAACGAAAAGATTCTTTTTTGATCCATCGTGTAATTCATAATCTTCTACAACATCTTTGCTTGCCATGCCTCTATATTTAGCAAATAGCTTTCCATCTTTTTCAATAAGATTTTCGTCATCTACAACGTCGATAAGTCCAGCGAAAATTCTTCCACAAATTACAGCGTCACATCCACTAGCTATAGCTTTAACTAAATCTTTTGGATATCTAATCCCTCCGTCAGCAAGAATGCTTGGCCTATTATTTGGATTAGGGGAATCATTTTTGAATAAATCTACTTGAGATAGTTCCCAATTTCTTACAGCTTTCCAAGCGTAAAAATTACCAGTAATACTTGGGCATCCAATTCCAGTTTTAATTTGAGTCAAGCACATTGAACCCGGACCAATTAAATGTCTGAATCCATCAGCTTTAAGATTAGCAAGTCTATAAACACTTTCTTTAGTTAAAGTATTACCAACAATAATATCTTGAGAGAATCCTGCTGTCTTATACCATCTAAGAAAATCTTCTACATTTTTGCATAAACCATTAGCTGTATCTAAAAAATAAATATCAGTATATGTGCTTGTAGCTCTAATTCTTTCTTCTGCATCTTTTAATCCAATTGCCGTTATGCAAAAATTGCTTTCATCCTTAATGATTTTAGATTTACTTCTTTGATCGTCTACTGACATAAAACGATGAAGGACTCCCGCGCCACCAAGCTTATTCATCTTAATGCAAGACTTGACTGAAGACACTGTATCCATTGGAGATAGTATAATAGGTAATCTTATACTATGATTTTTAGAAATTTTAGTAGTTGTATCTACTTCTTTTCTTGAATTGATATCTGAGAAGTTTGGTAGCAATGAAATATCATCGTATCCTAAAGCTTGCTTGAATTCCATGTAACTAATATAACCGAAACTAAATTAAAAGTCAACTAAACTTCTAAGAAAATTTGATTATTATTATCTTTAAAAGATATTTTGGTAAAATTTAATAAAGTTTTAACTTTTTGAAGATCTTCTAGAGTTGCATTTATTATTTTCATCTTAAAATAGTTTTGAGCATTTTCTTCTCTTCCTTTTCTATTGCAATTGCATCCACCTAAAGAACTTTCATATATAGCTTGAATGTCTAGAAAATATTGAAGTTCTTTTTTGTCTGAATTAGCTGAAATTATACGATAGAAACTTGAAAGATCTAAGATTATTTCATTCATATTTCTTTATTAGTATTAGCAATATATAGTATATTACAATCGAAAATATATAATTTACAAAAAATATTAAATAATTACTTATATATATCAAACTTAAAGTATTAATCCAAAACAATAAACAATATACGCAAGAAATCAATCTAGTAAAAAAGTTATTATAGTTTACTTGAAGAAAAACTGGATAACTCAAATTCCCACCAGTTAATTGATATTTATAGTATTCTTTTATTTTAAGTATGCTATTCGCTTTGGGTATATATTTGAAATACTCAATAAAAGCTTCTGTATTAAACCATATAAATAACCAGAAGGCGTTAAAGAAAGAGAATAGTATATCTTGCATGTTACTTATATCTTATCAATTTAATGTTATAAAAATCAAATATTTCATGCGCTAGATTATCTCTGTCGTATTCTTCTATATATAAGACTTTTTTAATATTATGAGATATTATATTAATCGCACAGCTTGGACATGGTAATAAAGTGCAAGCTAATATATGGGGTTCTTCATATCTGGATATACAAGCTAACGCATTGGTTTCTGCATGAATAACATATTTTCTTCTTTCATCTCTATTATCCCAAAAGTTCGATGATACTTCTTGTTTAGGTAGTAATCCATTATATCCTATGCTTAATAATCTGCCTTCTTTATTCAAAATTGAACATCCGACTTGTTTATGAGGATCTTCTGATCTTAAAGCAGCATCTTTAGCAAATTTCATCGCCATTTCTTCAAAAGAAATTCTCATGTCTTGTATTATATGCTAGATTATAAATCAAGTCAATTTTTAACTTTACTTTGATATAATACTATGGTATACTTATAAGTTATGATTGGAATAACAGGCGTAGCTAGATGTGGAAAAGATACATTTTATTCTGTTCTTAAAAAATATTTAGCAGAAAAAAATATAAAATGTGAAAGGTTGGCTTTTGCCGATAATCTTAAAAAAGAATTAAATGATTTTGTACAGGAAAAATTTAAAATTGATTTATTTAAATCTGAAGGTTCTGATAAAGAATTAGTCAGACCACTAATGGTCGCGTATGGCAAATGTAGACGAGCACAAACAGAAGGAAAATATTGGACTTCTCAATTAGATTCTAAAATTAAAGAATTATCAAAGAATAATATTATTCCAATTGTAACAGATGTTCGATATATAGAATATAAAGATGATGAATATTCTTGGCTTAAATCTCATAATGGTATTTTAATTCATTTATCAAGAAAACTTGATGATGGATCTTTAGTCTCTCCAGCTAATATAGAAGAAAAATCTAATGACAATAAGTTGAAAGCTGTTGCCGATTTTTCGATATGTTGGGAAACTTGTCAAGATACAAACTTTCTTTATGAGCTTATGCAGAAAAATTTAAGGAATATATATGACAGACTCACAATTAATTAAAAATATAAAAAAGAACAATTGCGAAAAAAGCCTTCTAGAACTAGCGTCAAGGCATCAAGGTCTTTGTAATAAAATGATACAAAAATATTGCAAAGTATGTGGTGATATGGGTGTTTCAATTTCTGATTTAAATACAGATAAGATGCTTGTAGTTTATAGGTCAGCTTTAAATTTTAAATTCAATAAAAAAATAAAGTTTTCAACTTGGTTGGGAAATCAAATGAGATATCATTGTTTAAATACCCTAAACAAAAATAATAAAGATATTTCTATGGAAAATGAAAATATAAGATATTTAACAGAAAAGAAGCAATCTCAAGAATTAAATTTTAACACTTTAAATCAAGAAAGAGTTGAATTAATATTTAATATCTTAGACCAAATGAAAGATGATCGAATTAAAAAGATTTTCAATTTAAGATATTTCTCTGATGCTAAATTAAAATCTTGGAATTATATAGGTGAAAAAATGAATGTTAGCACTCAAACTGTTATTAATATACATAATAAGGCATTAACTTTATTAAATAAAAAGATATCTAGTCAAATTTCGTTTGACAAAATATAATAAATAATCTATAATATTTCTATGAGTACAAATACAAATACAAATAAGAATCAAAATGAACTTGGTGCACTTTGGAAAAAGAAAAGTAAAGCAGGAATGTCTTTTCTATCTGGTTATATCAATGATCACGATGGACAAAGAATCGATGTTGTAGTTTTCGCTAATAGCAATAAATCCAATGAGAAAGCTCCAGATTATAGGCTCTATGTTTCTAAACCTCTAGAATCTAAAACTTCAGCTCCAACTCAAGCTAATACTCCAACTAAGCCAGTTCAAAAGAGTAAACCAGTAGTAGAAGAGGTCGAAGACGATATTCTATGAGTTTTACTCTAAACTTGCCTGTAAACTCAGTTAGTTTTGGACAAGTTTCAACTCTTCTTTTAAGAGAGTTGTATAAAAAAAATTTAAACGATTTTATCCTTTATCCGATTGGTGATAGATATGATCTATCTAGTCAAGAGTCGGATGAAGGTTTTTTTAATTTCATTCAAGCTCATACAGCTGACTTCATTTCTAAGATAAAAAGAACTGATTCACTATTTAAACTCTGGCATATAAATGGGTCATTAGATTCTCCTTCTGATAAAAGATATCTTCTTTCATTTTATGAATTAGATAATCCAACTAAAGAAGAAATTAATATTGTCAAGAATCAAGATAAAGTTTTCTTTTCTTCTAATTATACAGTAGATACATTTAAGATGTTTGGTTGTTCTAATGTGGAATTTCTTCCATTAGCTTTTGATAAATATAACTTTAAAAGATTAGAGAAGAAATATTTCTCTGATGAGCGTATCGTTTTTAATCTAGTTGGTAAACTAGAAAAAAGAAAAAATCATAAGAAGGTAATTCAAGCTTGGGTTAAGAAATTTGGGAACAATCCCAAGTATCATCTTCAATGTTCAATCTATAATCCTTTCCTTAAAGAAGAAGATAATAAAAATTTAATGGCTTCTATTTTAGAAGGAGTAAATTACTTTAATATCTCATTCATGGGGCATATGCCTAAAAATTCAATGTATAATGACTACTTGAATAGTGCGGATATTATAATTGGAATGAGCGGAGGAGAAGGGTGGGGATTACCAGAGTTTCATTCAGTTGCTATGGGTAAACACGCGATTATTCTAGATGCTCATTCATATAAAGATTGGGCTAATGAAGCTAACTCTGTTCTTGTAAAGCCTTCTTCAAAAATTGATGCAGTAGATAATATGTTCTTTCATAAAGGACAAGCTTTCAATCAAGGTAATATTTTTATATTTAATGATGATGAATTTATTGCTGGCTGTGAGAAAGCTATTGAAAGAGTCCAGTCAAATAAATTAAATTCAGAAGGTTTAAAACTTCAAAATGAATTTACTTCTGAAAAATTTGCGGATAATGTTTTAAATATTATTAATAGTTAATATGCCAATTTATTTATATCAAAATCCCAAAACAGGTAAAGTAAAGGAAATTATACAAAGCGTACATGACACTCATGAATATTCTGAAGACGGTATTAAATGGGATAGAATTTTTACTGCTCCAGAGCTTAATACTCACGACAAACTAAACGCTGAATCTACTGCTAGACAATTTTCTGAATTAACTGGCAAGCAAAAGGGTACAATGGGTGATCTTTGGGACAGAAGCAAAGAGCTTTCTGATAAAAGAAAAAAACTTTATAGTGGCGGCGATCCAGTAAAAAAGAAGTATTACGAAGATTGGTCTAAAAAACGCAAAGGTAAAGTACACCCAAAAGCTAGGTCTGAATAAATTGTTAGTAACTTTCTGGTTTTTTCTTTCCAGAAGAATAAAATCAATGTAATATAAGATTCACACTAGTTACATTGAATTATGAATATTAAAATTAAAAAAAGAAATGGATCATCTGAAAAATTTAACATAGAAAAAATAAATAAAGTAATTGAATGGGCAGTTCATGATTTGAGTAATGTAAGTCTTACTGATGTTGAGATTAATGCTAAAATAAATATTCACGAAGGAATAACTACTAAAGAAATTCATAATCTCTTAATTGAAAGCGCAGCGAATTTAATTTCTGTTGAAAAACCAAATTATCAATTTGTTGCTGGAAGGCTTTTAAATTATCAATTAAGAAAAGATGTTTGGAAGGGAAAACATGCCCCAAGATTATCTGAGTTTTTGAAAGAAGGAATCAAGAACAAAATTTATGATCCTATCATTTTAGAAAATTATTCAGAAGATGAAATTAATAAACTTTGCGAATTCATTGACCATGATCGTGATTATAATTTTACATATGCTGGAATAAAACAGTTATGCGATAAATACTTAATCAAAGATAGAGTAACTGGAAAAATTTATGAAACTCCACAATTCGCTTACGTATTAATTGCAGCTTACGCTTTTGCTAAATATCCAGTAGAAACAAGATTATCTTATGTAAGAAAATTTTACGATGCTATTAGTAGACATAAAATTAATCTTCCAACTCCAGTAATGGCAGGACTTAGAACCTCTAGTAAAAACTATGCTAGTTGCTGTTTAATTGGTGTTGATGATACAAAAGATAGTATCACGGCTAGTGCTACTGCGGTTAGTATGGCTACTGCTAATAGATGTGGAATTGGTATTGATATAAGTAAAATTAGGGCTATTGGTTCTCCTATTAAGAATGGAGAAGTAGTTCATACTGGTTTAATTCCATTTTTAAAAATCTATGAAAGTAGCGTTAAGGCTTGGCAACAAAATGGTTTAAGAGGTGGGAGCGCAACTTGTAATATTCAATGGTGGCATTATGAAATTGAAGATGTTGTTGTATTAAAGAATAATGCTGGAACAGATGATAATAGAGTGCGCAAACTTGATTATACTGTTGGAATGAGTAAATTATTTTACGATAGAGTATTAAAAGATGAAGATATCACTTTATTCAATAATTCTGAAGTTCCAGAACTTTACGAAGCATGGGGAACAAAAGATTTTGACAAAGTATATAAAGAGTGCGAATCTAAAAAATTAAAACTAAAAAAGAAAGTATCTGCTCGTAAATTATTTTCTCTCATAGTTAAAGAAAGAGTTGAGACTGGTCGCATTTATATTCTTAACGTAGATCATGCAAATGAGCATGGAGCTTGGCTTGATAAAGTTACAATGAGTAATCTTTGTACTGAAGTTATTCATCCGACTATTCCATTAAATGATTACCATGATAAAGATGGTGAAATTGGGATGTGTATTCTTTCGGCAGTAAATATGCTAGAGATCAAAAACTGGCAAGATCTTGAAAAGACCTGCGATCTTATCGTAAGATTTCTTGATGAAATCATTGAGCTTCAAGATTACTTTAACGTTGCTGCTGAAAATTTTGCTAAAAAACGTAGAAGCCTTGGAGTCGGAATTACTAATCTTGCGGCTTTTCTTGCTAAAAATGAATTAAAATATTCATCAGATAAATCACTAAGCGTCATTGATGAATGGATGGAACATTTTCAATATTATCTTTTAAAGAGTAGCGTAGAATTAGCTAAAGAAAAAGGTAAATGTGAAAAATTTAATAATACAAAATATTCCAAAGGCATCCTTCCAATCGATACTTACAAAGATAAGATTGATGAAATTGTAAAAAGAAAATTATCTCTTGATTGGGACAAATTAAGAAAAGATATTAAAGAGTTTGGACTAAGGAATTCTACGTTATCTTCTTGTATGCCTTGTGAAAGCAGTTCAGTAATTCAATCTTCTACAAATGGAGTTGAACCAATTCGTGGTCTTATCACTTATAAAACTAGTAAAATGGGAAAACTACCAGTATTAGTTCCCGGAATTGGAAAATATGATGAAAATTATGAACTAGCTTACAACCTTAAAGATAATATTGGTTTATTAAAAATCAATGCAGTAATTCAAAAATATATTGATATGGCTATATCTACTAATGTGTATTATAATTATAGTCACTATGATAACCATATATTACCAGATAGCAAAGTTATGAAAGAAATAATGTATGCTTATAGCCTTGGGTTAATTAGTTTGTATTATAATAATACAGACGATGGAGATAAAGAGCAGTCTATGACGCAAAAAGAAGATGACTGCGCTAGTGGAGCTTGTAAATTATGAAGACAGTACTAAATTTTAAAAATATAGATTTTACTAAACAACCATTGTTTCTTGGTGAAGATTTGAATTTACAAAGATATGATCGATTTAAGTATCCAATATTCTTTGAGTTATTTAAAAAGCAAAATGAAAACTTCTGGTGGCCTCATGAAATTGCTTTAGGAAAAGATAGAAGTGATTATAAGAATTTAACTGATACAGAAAGATTTGTGTTTGATAGTAACTTAAGATTTCAAACTCTTGGCGATAGCATGTTATCTAGAAGCATACATTCTCTCAAAGATTACGTTACCAATCCAGAACTCGAAATATGCATGAACACTTGGGCTCAATTTGAAGGTATACATAGCTATTCTTATTCTTATCTTTTAAATAATGTTCATCCAGATCCTACAGATTTTTTTGATAGTATTATGGAAGATAAAGAAATAACAAGTCGTGCTCAATTGATTAGGGACAATTTTGATAAAATTCTTGGTGATGATGAAAAGAAAGATCCTAAACAAAAGATTTTTGACGCTATTCTTTCTATTAATGTAATGGAAGGACTTGTGTTTTATGTTTCTTTTGCTTGTTCGTTCTATTTTGGATATCGTGGAAAGATGGAAGGCAATTCCAAGATTATTAAATTCATTCAAAGAGATGAAGCTTTACATTTCGCAGTATCTCAAAACCTAATGAAAATTTTAAAAGAAGAAGACAAAGAAGGCTTCACTTCTCTTGTAAAGAAAAATGAAGATAAGATATATGCTTTCTATGAACAAGCCGCCAAGAACGAAAGTGAATGGTCTAAGTATCTATTCAGTAAGGGCAGTTTACTTGGATTAAATGCTGAGGTTCTAGACGGCTACTCTAAGTGGCTTTGTGATAGCCGATTAAGAAGCTTAGGATATAAGAAAATATTCAATCAAAAAGACAACCCTATTGCTGGATGGCATGATAGTTATCTAGATAGTAGTAAAGTGCAAACCGCACCACAAGAAACAGAATTGCAATCATATAAAATTGGTGCCAGAGATACAAATTTAAGCGACAAAGATTTAGATGGTATAGATTTATAATTAGTTACCTCTGTCATTTTATGTGTAATAAAAGACAGAGATTATGTATTATATATATGTTTATTTAGATCCAAGAAAAAAGTATATTCTTGAAACAAATGAATTTATTTTTGAAGCAGAGCCATTTTACATTGGAAAGGGAAGTGGGAATAGAGCTTATGATCATTTGCAGCCAAATTTTTTTAAAAAATATAATAGTCCATTTTATTCTAAAATTGCATCTATTAAAAAAGAAAAAATGCAACCAATTGTAAAAATATTAAAATATTTTGATGATGAAAAAGAATCATATGATAATGAAGAAATTTTAATAAAAGAAATAGGTTCAAATTTTATAAATGAGATAAAAGATGGTCCATTATGTAATATTTGTTTATCAGCAAAACCGCCAAATCATAAAGGAAAAAATTACAAACAAATATACGGAGAAGATAGATGGTTAGATGAATATAATAAAAGAATAAAAAAACAAAAAGCTGTTGGCGGATATTTTAAAGGGTATAGCCATACTAAAAAAACTAAAAAAATTTTATCTAAAAAAACTACTATTAATAATAAATTAAGGGCGCTAAAAGGAGAATATATTTCAGAGAAAGGAAGGAAAAGTATATCCGAAAAAGCTAAAAAAAGACTTAAAGAACATCCAGAAAAAATACCAAGAAAAGAATATAAAGTTATTAACCCTATTGGACAAATATTTATAATAACAAAAAATATTAGCTTAAATGATTTTTGTTTAAAACATAATTTATCTCAATCAACTCTTCGAAAAACTCTTTGCAATAAAATATCCATAAGACGAGGACGGACTAAGGGGTGGCAATTACAATACTTGATTTAAAGCTATAATATTTATCCAATTAATGTGTAATTATCTATGTGAATTTAGATATTACACTATTGTTTAATTTGATTTTAGGAGCACTATCCTTTCTTGGAGGATGGTTATTTACTAG
>Ga0181358_1000463_pt1 | contig 18110 bp, 20 predicted proteins | sample Fa13VDMM110SD_FD_130096 | JGI IMG/M metagenome (GOLD analysis project Ga0181358, IMG submission 130096) | Freshwater viral communities from Lake Michigan, USA - Fa13.VD.MM110.S.D | ecosystem: Environmental > Aquatic > Freshwater > Lake | place: USA: Michigan | collected 2013-09-24 | reverse complement strand
GTTGTTGTTCAAATGATGATTTGATGTTTTGCATATCCTCGGGCAAAGGAGGAGGTACCCAACGAGGCTTGGGTGGTTTCTTACCAAAAATTGTGTCTAGTTTGTTGTTTAATTCATCAATGGGAATACTTGACCGTCGAGGTCTTGATCCTTTGCTCATAGTTTAAGCTCCTTAGTCCTAGTATTATAACAACTAATTTAAAAAGTGTCAACCTCAATAGTACTTTTCCTCAAGCGCTAGAGCATCAACATCAATAGGGCAATCAAATCGAAGTGTTAATATAATTCTAGGCTGGTCGCTGGTGTTTATTCCGTTATGTGGTATTGAATTATTAAACCAAATCGGGTATTTGTTAGAAACTCTTGCCAGTTCAACTGCGTCCGAACTTCTATGAGGAATAAATTCTGCTGACCGATCAGCACTCTTGCCACTTGTGCTTTCTGTAATACTACTTATTTGTTTAGCATTGTACCATGCACTGTACCCAGCATCACAATTGTACACCGGGAGGTTGATAGATTCAGTGCATTTGGCATCAGTGTGTATGTTGCCGATACTATGAGGTGCAGCACAAGGAAGTCCAGCATACAGTAAATTATTTTTTAGGCCAACTTTATCTAGCCAAGCAGTTAATGATGGTGCTAGTTCTAATAGACGAGTTGTGTCGATAATATTGAAAGTATATACCATTTTGAGATCTGCAGGTCCTGTAACCAACTGATCTATTGCGGCATCTATTTCTTGGGAAATGATGAAGAGATCGGGAACATTGATAATTGTGTAATATCGGATCATGTTTAAATTGCAAAAAATTTTTTAACAGACCAACCAGCAAGATCAAACTCTCCAGGTTGTGTTTGTAATTCTGGCGGCAGCGGTGGTGGCACGTAGCGTTCTTTTTTGGGTCGCTCACCAAAAATTGCAGTGTGTCTGGCAGCTATTTCTTCTTGACTGATAACAGACGATCTTGGTCTAGTACCTTTGCTCATAGTGTTTCCTTGTTGTGTTACAATTGTACACTAAGAGGATGGTCAAGTCAAGTGTTTTTGAATAAAGAATTTCTTTACCACCCAGCCAGCAGGATCAAACTCATTGGGCAACACAGCCTGATCATATCTGGTGGGATACTGATGATGATTGTTATGTAGGCCTTCGCCTAGGTCTAGAATCTGAAGGAATTGATTATTCCAGCTGTGATCCCCGGTTTCAAAGGTCTGATAGCTGCCAGGCAATTTGGCATGCACCAACCAGACTCTGAACAGTATCATGTGAATGTAATTCCAAGCAATGCCCGACAACAACACAAACACTGCAACTTTCCAACTGACCAGTGCTGTGACCACAATTGCAGCAATCATGACATGATTATACCATGCATGAAATTTTTTTAAATCATTGTCTAGCACTGTTGAATATTTTATTTTTCCTTTATAACTAGTACGGCCAGTTATTGGAGAAAAAATATCCCATATGGTATTTTTCCAGCTGTGCAAATCTGTTGCGGTGTCAGAATGAATATGATGATGTCGGTGTGCCACTGCATAAGACACTGGATTAGCACCAGTGGTCATGGTAGAAAAATACAACAAGTACTTTTTGAAACCTTGAACTACAAATCCTCGGTGACTAAAATAACGATGTTGGGCAATTTGATTGCCCAACAGTCCCACTACAATTTTGTAATACAAATAAGAAATTATCAACCAGAACACGGTACCACTGGCAATACAATAATACACCAAGCAAAACAAACTAACAAAGGCCACAGCAGCAATTGCTCGATTAAACAGATTCATTTTTTACAATTAATTCTAATAGTTCGTTTGCGTTGATACTGAAAAAGTCCACGCCAATGGATATTCTACGTTTGTCTGGACTGTATTTGTGTACACTGTGCCATTCAAAATGATTGAATATATACCATTTGAATGGTTCCATCACGGCTGTGACCACATGTTCTATCTTGTCAAGATCCGGAATTCTCAACGGATCTATCACTTCAAAATCCTGAGTATTTCTATACCAATGAGTTTCTTGTTGATCTGATTCCAGCAACATAAACAAAGAACATGTGCGATGATGACCTTTGTGTGCTGGCAATACGTTACCGGTACTGGCAACTTGCAACATGAAATTAGGATTGTTTTCGTCCAGTTTTAGATAATCAGGCACCTGCTGCATCATTTTTTGTTTGAATATTTCATCAAAGAAATACTGTCTAAAATCTATAGGCGCCTGATCCGGATAAGTCTTGGCTATCTGTTGTTGCCTGCGTATGATTTCTCGAGTCTTGGTTGCACCAATCAGCCTTGCTAATTGTTTGGGATCTGTGCCGTGATTGTAGTTGTGTCGCCTGGGAAAATAAGTTTCGTCTATGTCAACTTGTTTCAGGATCTCTAGCCCTACGTCAAGTCCAAATGTCAATCCAGTATCGTAACAATACAACCCTTGATCAACGTCAGGTAATATGCTTTTTATCATGATTTTTTAGCTGTGTGTGACAGTATCCAACCTATGTAGCCTTCAACATCTATTTCCCACCAACGTTCTGTAAGGATTAATTTGCCCGGGTTGGCATGGTGATTGTTGTGCCAGCCAAACCCCAGGCCCAGTATTCCTACAAATATATTGTTACGACTTTGATCCTGTGTGTTGTGATTTCTATAACCCCACCGATGACATGCTGCATTTACTGCACCAATTCTAAACATTTCTACTGCGTATGCCACAAAATACATTAACGCAACTGGCCAACTTATTGCAGCCAGTGCTGCTATAGATCCAAACAAAATTTTGTAGTAGTGACGCTCAAACCATTGAACTCGATTTTTAAGAATTGCCTTGGCCACTGTCATTTTATTACTCAACATAAACTCCACATAGGGCTGATCAAACAACCAACCGTACCAGGCTTGCCCGAGTCCCCGACGAGGGCTATGAATATCTTCGATGTTGTCTGATGTTCTATGATGGTGTGCATGTTGAATTACCCAGTAAGTGGGAGGTGCAAACGCTGCCATCACAGTGAGATATGCTAGAACAGGATGTAACCATTGCGCAACTTTAAAATTTCTATGTGCAAAATATCTGTGTCCTGACACCCCGTTCCCAATGATTCCAAAAAGCACAAAGAACGCAATTGCCCAGTGCCAGTACTGGTCAACAAAAAACAAACCCACCACGGCCAAAAGATGGAATGGGACAATAACTAGCATTGCATGTTTATTCATGTTGTTTTTTTCAATATTTGTATTATGTAAAAACCAAAATCGTATTGGCCTAGTTGCTGGGCACCTGGAGTCAAGTGGTGTGCTTTGTGATAACTCTCTCCCCAAAACATTGCAGCAAACGGCAAATTAGCAGCATAGGTGCCGTGTATGCATTGGTCATCACTGTGTCCAAATGTGTTGATTATACCAATAAACAAATAGGCAACTACAGGGACCACACCGACAGCATACAAAAATAGTGTTGGGCTAGCTGCTATCATAATTGCAGCATAAGTTAAAAATAGTTTATCTATGTGCCGATGCAAAAACATCACTCTGGTATTTGCCAATAGATCAACTACTTGTCTAGGAGTTACTTTGTTAGGCTTGTACCAAGAAAACAATGTACGCCAACGCCCCACAATTCGATGACTCTGTGGGTCTAGTGCTGTGTCAGTTTGCGAGTGATGTTGTCTGTGTATTATGGCCCAGGACAAAGGTGAGCTTTGGCCCGTAACAACCAATATTGTATAACTCAAGAATTCTACTAGTTTATTTCTAAATTCGAATGCCTTGTGGCAAATTTGTCTATGTAAAATTACACTTATACTAAAACCAGCCAGCACCCAGCCTATAACAACTGCAATTAAAAAATACTGCCAATCAAACACATACAGAGAAAATGCAAATGTTATAACTTGCAATAATCTTGAGAAATAATAAAATGTCATTTTTTAATTGCCCAAATGACCATGGCAGGAACATCCCATTCCCACCACTTTTCCCAGTTACTCCAGGCCCAGGGTCGTGCATGATGATTGTTGTGCCAACCTTCACCAAGTGTGATCAAGTTGGCAATCCAACTATTGCGGCTTTCGTCTCTGCATGCATGTGTTCGATAACCATGACGATGTGCAATCACAATAATTGCACTGCTGGAATGCAAACACAAACTGGCAGGAACACAGTATCCAAAAATCACAGCAAATATGCCGCCGCTGGCAAACAATGCAACAACATAGGCAGCAATGATCCAATGGTAATGTTTGTGCAGTCTGCGCTGGAATCGATCGCGGCGCAGATCTCGCACCAATTTGGTATCCAATGTAATAGGTGGCCAAATGCCAAACCATGCTCGTAGATTACCCAGTTGATATGGACTATGTGGATCTTGCGGTGTTTCAGCAGCTCGATGATGTTGGCGATGTATTGCAACCCAGGCCAGCGGTGAGCCAACAGTGGTCAAAACGCCCACTACGCTGAGGAATTTTTCAATCAAACTATGTGTTTTAAAACTTCTGTGGCTCAGTAATCTATGCAGACCCACATTAATGCCTAAAACACCAATGGTCCAATAAGTGAACAAGGCTACTAGAAGCCAAAACCATTGTGCCGTTACAATTACATACGTAATGCCAGCAATGCCTAGCAGGTGATTAACAACCTGCAACGATCGTACCAACTGATTGTGTGATAGTTTTTGCATATAATTCTATGGGTTACTCTATTTATTGAGAGTTCAGACAGAATTATTATTCTACTGTGATTACCGCAGCACCATTACGTCCCCCAAATCCAAAACTGGTTTTGATAAATGTTTTCTTTTTTGTAGAAACAACATGGGCTATTAGTCTGTGGTCATTTACTATGGGTTGAACAAGATTGTGTGTTGGGCTGATTTTATTTTTTTGTAAATGTTTAATTGCGTTGGCTATTTCTATTACTGAACTTGCACTCATGCAATGTCCAATACGACCCTTAAAGCTAGATATTGCAGTGTCTGTGTCGTTGAATATATTTGCAAATATTTGATATTCCGTCTTGTCACCATCTGGAGTAGCAGTAGCGTGAGCATCCCAGCAAGCAAATTTAGCCAAGGGTTGACTGCTGTCTGCGATAACATTCTTAATGAATTGTTCTAGTAACTCAGGGTCGCTTGGCGAAGTTGGATGTGTAAATATGGTCTGTGTTTTAATGCTGTCTATTACTGCCAGAATTGGCAAACCCCTAATACGTGCCTGTCCAGCTGTGGTCACTGCCAACATTGCAGCACCTTCCCCCATGGCAAAACCTGCACGTTGTTGATCAAAAGGAGAATGATACTGTCCAGGGTGTGTTGCAACTGCTTTTATATAATGAAACAAATTAAGAAAAAGTGGTGCAGTACTTTTATCAGCAGCAGCAATTAATACCACAGCATCACGTGCTCGTGCAATAATGTCAGCAAGATCTAATGCAATCAGACCTGATGCACAGGCTGCTTCAGCTTTAAAAATATTTTGCACGTTTGGCAAATGATTTTTTAGGCTCAATGCAAAATTGACTCCTAATGCCGCTAATACATCTTTTGGCCGAGCGCGGCCATGAGTAAAACTACGATATCTAGCATAACTATCATCAGCTGAGCTGCATATAATCGCAGTGTGAATGTTGTCTTGAACCTTTGCATCTAATTGTTGAATTGCACGCTCAGCAATTTGATCGTGCTCCATCGGCAAGCTAAGAATCCATATTCCATTATCCGTAAGGCTTGGATGCACATTTTCCGTACTTGCGTCAACTTGACTAACACCAACTACTACTAAAGGATCTTTCATATCAGAATTTTTTCTACCTTGTAGGTATGGGGATTATAATATGTGCCTGGTTCAGTGATGCTTTTTCGCAAATTTGTGCCTGGCAACAATTTTACATCATCACAAATTTCAACGTGATCAATGAAAAACAAATTGTTGCCTAGAAAACACCAGTTGCCAATTTTGCAATTTCCGGCAATGGTGGTTGACCCTGAAAAAAAACAACCGTTGCCAACTTGGACATTTTCTGCCATTTTGACCAATGAGTGAACAATCACATCATTGCCTAAGCTGCCGGTGTATATCCACACCCCAGGAAATAACATACAACCTTGCCCCACGTTGATATTGTTGGCATGAAAACGGCTGGCTGTTGAATCTTCGCCAATGTAGGTAAATCGATCCAGGACGTGCTGATCCAACACAGCAGATACGTTTTTTCTTTGATCAAAATCTTTTACTACCAAATTGATGTATTGATAATCTGTAGTTGGATTTTTAAAAAAATCTTCCGGAGCAATTCTTGCTAAATCAATGCCTTCGTCTGCATGTATAAACTTGCGCAGCTGACCATAGGTTTGCGTGTCATAACTGATGGCCATCAACGGTTTTTCGTTTTTGATCAGCACTAGACCAGTTCTTCCACAATGCCAAGCACTTCGGCTAAAATCAAGCAAACGCCTGCCATTAGCAAGTTGCCTGTGATCAAACAGCCGCCTGCCACAATGCGAATAGCACTCTTGGCAAGACTAACATAAAAATGTCCGCGGCTGGTGTCTCGGGGTTGAATATCTATCATGTGTTTCTTTGTGGTTGCGTGAGAGTTTTCCACATTTTCTTTTTGGACTGTTCTTCTAGAAACTGTGGTTCTACGGAGTATGTGGGAGAATCAGCCAGAATCTCATCCAGCAAAAACTTCAGCTGGTACAGATCTTTTTTGATTTCCCATGTGGTATATCCGTCATTGTAAGGGCTGCAAAGTTCAACACCACTGATGCAGATTTGATGATGCACTGAGTTGTAGTCCATTGGTTTGCGGAATCCCATTTTAGTTGTGTTGCATGTGGCTAGGTTTGGCTTCCACGTGAATGGCACCTGAGAATGTGGTATCCTGTGGCTCTTCGTCGGACTCCATCATGATGTCTTTGGGGTCGACTCTGCGTAGAGTTTGTTGGCCATTTTCATCTTCAATTTCAATGCCACGAGTCCAACGACCGTGTTGCACACACACCCAAGTGCCTACTCGGATATCCTTTTGATCTGGGCCCACAGCATATACTCGGCCCCAGCGTGGTCTAATGCCCGAGCTTTTGCCATTGTCGCTGGGAAGGATAAGGCCACCGCGACTCAAACGCTCTGTAAATGTCATATCACCCACAATCACAGCGTCCCGCAGGGGCCGTAGTTGGTGTCGATCAATACGGTGTGCGGCAAATGCTGCTTTGATCATTTTTTTCCTTTGGGATTTTGAATCTGCTTGTTGTACTGATTGTTCACTTGCTGCGGTTTGCTAGAAACAATGTTGTTCATGTCGTCCACCATGTCGCCACGAGCGTTGACTTTCATATTTCCCACAGCACGAGTTTTTTCGTTCTGAACCATCAGACGTCCCATGTCAACTGTTTTACCTTGTGCGGTTCTGTAAACTTTTTGTGTCATAACTATCTCCTTAAAACAATATTTAACGCAAGAACTCTACTGGGTCTAATTCATAGTGCAGGCTGTTGATTTTGTGTACACCCAGTAGATACAACACAAAACTAGCAACTGAGCTGCCGCGTCCCACACCCCAGATCAATTTATTCTCTCGCATGGTATCTACTAGATAAACCAGATAGCGTAATAAGTTAAAAAGATCTCGTTCTTGGAACAGCAGCAGTTCTTGGCCCACTCGTTGCAACTCTGCGTCTGATTTGCACAGATTCAACACATGCGCAGCAATGTCTAGTTGTTTGTAGTGATCGGGCATGTACCACGTGGCCTGGCACCTGTGATCAAAATCCTCAATGGTCAGTCGATCTTGAGCCATTTCATCATACTTGATAAAGGCTGGTACGTTGTCGAGAATATGTGCTGCTGTTTCAATGTCAACCGTGCTGTCTACCAGCAAATGATTCAGCACCGTGATGTCATGCCCTTGCAAGTACAAGTCGACAACATCTTGCTCACCAAATATTATTTGTCCAAATTTATCGGTCTTCATGTTTGCTAAAGTTTGCAAATACCACAGTGTTGGCAGTTTGATTAGCTGGGACAACATCTGCTTCGGGCCACATCAATCCATATTCAATCCAGGCATTGGGTGCAACTTTGACCACGTTCACAATAGAGTCCACTGGCTCTAGCGTGTCGTGCTGTAGGCTTGATTGATGCCACCAGCCGTCTTGACCAAAGGGTCCTGCAAAGTCATCTTCGCTGTGCATGTACCACACCCCGTCGCCTAGTCTTGAACTAATATCCAACTGCACAATCTCCATGCGACCTTCCATGATTGCGTTTAACTTGTAGTATAGCATCATACCAACAATCTGGTCTACCGGTTCTTCGGGCAATGTGGTCACATTGGCTCCCATAATCTGCATCATCTCGGCACGTTCTCGATAGTTTTGATTTATAAAAACTGTGCTTTCTAGTTCACCATACACAAAGGCCTTTAGTCGATCCATTGCAATATTAGTGCTTTTGGTATCTGTAGTACGAGTGACCAGGCTTAGACTTGCACTATAAGAATTCATCTGCAACTGGTCGTCGTAGTAAATTCCTGCCAGAAATTCAATATCGTATTGTAATCTAACGTTCATTGTATGTTGATCTTGTTGTTGAGTGACGAGTCATCTGCTATCTTTTGATAGGTAGCTTGTAACTTTTCTTGGTATTTCATACTATGGCTTTCAATTGCCATACGAATCTGATTGCAAAGATGAGCATTGCCCGAACGCATGGCAATGCTCAATTTGCGATTGAGGTCGCTGACAATGGCACTGAGTTCATCAACTGTGAGTTGATCAAGATTGCTGATTAACGGATGTTCCATATGTTATTATATGGCATTTGCATCAGTAACACAAGTGGGTTTGGTTAACTCCAGTTGCCCACACTGGCCACCGAACTGGTTCCCACAGGGGTCATACGGAAAAAACTGTTGGCCAACACAGTAGGAGCACCACCAGGTGCTGTGCTGTATTTCATTTGTGGAGTAAATGTTCCACCCGAATTGGTACGAACTGTTCCACGTATGTACACCGTGATATCTTCGTACTGAGTACTAGAGCTGCTGGTTAGAGTTGATTCAGTAACCGCAGTGTTGTAGATTCTAGAAGATGTTTGCACACTTGGAGTGATAACACTGGCACTGGTTTGATTACTGACTTCGGCGGTATAAGCAATGCTGGTCAAGGTGCCACCTGTGGCAAACAACACACCAAATGTGTGAGCGGTTGTACCAAGACTTCGTTGAATAATATATTGTCCTTCAAAGAAATACGTGGTGCTGGCTGCAAGAGTTATTGAGCCAGCTGCTGGCGAGTTAAACACTCGTTGTGCCGCAGCTGAATTGTTGGCAGTGTAATTGCTGGCCAACACAATAAATTGTTCAGCAGGAATAACACCACGTTGAACCGCAGTAGGTGTGCCGTAAAAAACAACACCATCATACTCAATGGATCCACCAACTGGAGCACTCACGTTGGCAGTTACTAACGATCCAGTTGTGAACACCAATGGTGCCTGGGTTGAAGTTCCCATGGACGGTCGACTAAACCCAACAACATTGCCACCTGTGACATTTCCTGTGGCAGTTATGACACCAGCTGTAATAATGTTGCTGCCTGTGACATTACCTGTGGCAGTGATCAATCCAGCTGTGCGCAAGTTGCCACCTGTGACATTTCCTATAGCAGTGATCAATCCAGCTGTGCTGACATTGCCGCCTGTGATGTTGCCGGCTACGTTGGCAAATCCAGTGGCAGTGATATCGTCAAGTGACAAGTCAGCAGCAGTAAAGTTGGTCAACGCACGATTTAAATCAAACAATGTAATGGTAGTGCCGCCGTCGCTGGTGGTAAATTGAAATTCAAAGGTGCCAGTTGCGCCAAATGTGATTATGTTTGTGACGCCCGACGTTCCGGGACTGATACCTTGTATTCCAGATAAACCCAAGCTCACAGCGCTGGGTAGTGTGAGTGTGTGGCTTACGTTGGTCACTGCAATCTGCACACGCACCCAGCCGTAACTGCCTGAACTAGGAAAGTTGCTGAACGACAATGTGATAGATCCTGATGTGGTCACTGTTTGATAGTGCCCAGATGCATAATTCACCAGCACCGTGCCTGACGTGGTTGCAATGGCTGCTTTGGTTGCAGAAAAATCTTGTATCTTGGCAGCATACAACAACGAATCATTCATGTTGTTGTCCAGGGTTTCACCAGTCAATGCTGCTTTGAGAATTACTTTGGATTGAAGATCATTGATTTCGTTTTCAGCAGCCTCAAAATTGGTTCTAGTGTTGGTAAAATTGTCGCGGAATCCTTGCGAATTGTTGTCTTGTCCTGCTACAGGATAAGACCCGTCGATCAAGATTGGATTGATATCACTTGCCATTTGTTAGCCTTTATGCAAAAACGCAACCGTTGTTGCCGATACAGAACCATTTTGCGTTGATGTATTGCAATGTGCAAGCATCACCAATGGTGTCGAATGTTATGGTACCTGTGCCTGATGTTTTCCATCCTGCATTGGTCACGGTAATAACCATGTTATCAAGACTTGAGTCACCTATATCAGCATACAAAGCAAAAACTTTAACTTGGCCGTTAACTCCTGCTGCCAGTGTTGCTGTTGTGGGAACCACAGTGCTAAAGTAACTGGTGGTCAAAGACAAGTTGGCTGCACCCGATGCAGCCAAGTTTTCACTGGAATTATTAAATGGTTGAATACGCTTGTTGGATTCAACCACAATAAACGTAGCACCATTGTCAGATGTTTCAAACAAGAATTCATATACACCGGTGGCAGCAAAAGTAATTGTGTTGGTCGATGTGTCAAGTCCTTGTATGCCTTGATTGTTCACTGTCACTAGTGATGGAAATCTCAATGTATGAGCCACATTGTTGATTGTGACCTTGATCTTTACTTGACCGTAAATGCCTGCTGCGGGATAGCTGTCTGCTACAAAATTCAAAACTACACTGCCTGTGGCAATGATAGTTTGATAAAGTCCTGCTGCCCAGTTGATCTGCACAGTGCCGCTTTGATTGCCCCAATTCACCGCAGGAGCTGATATATTCTGAATTTCAGCATTGTATATCAGTGCGCCAGCTAGATCGTTTACCACGCTGGACCCAGACGTGACCACAGTGGCTTGTAATGCAGAGATTTCGCTGGCTGCGTAATTAAAATTGGTCTTGATATTGGTAAAATTATCACGCATGCCCTTGGTGCTGTTGTCTTGTCCAGCGACCGGATATGCACCATTGATAAGGTTTGGGTTGATTTGACTAGTCATAGTGTTAGTTGTTTATACCAATATATTGGCTTTGGGGAATACAAGATATTTATCATACTGATCTGTAGGATCGTACATATCCACTGGGTCTACAAATTGTACACTGCCAAAGTCAAACAGTGTTTCAGTACCTGACGATTCGGGCACCAGTGTCCAAGTTACCTGAGTCAGTCCCGGAGGTGGCGAGCCCGGGAAAAACAACTGAACACCTGCATATTGATTTCCCTGCTGAACAACTGCATATTCGTTTTGACCAGTTTGCTGTTCTATTGTTAGCGTAACAACCGTGGACACCGGGTCAACGCTGATGTTCCAAACTGCCATACGATAATTGGCAAATCCCACAGTCATTGAACCTGCTGCTGTGGTCAGTGCAAATACACTGCCAGGATTGGCAGGATCTTCAACCTGGAATTGGGTAATGCTATTGATATTTAAAATATTAAACACCCGCACCACTGATCCATCAGCGTCGGTTGTGCCAGATACCAAGCTGCTGAGATCGTCACCAGTGAACCACACAGCGTCTCCCACTGTCATTTCGGATGTGTCTGCACAGGTGATTCGATCTGTAGCAGCATTGGTTGCAGAACATGTTACAAAAATTCCCCCGGATACCAGCGCAGATTCATCATATCCTGTGCCAGTAGCATCGTAGCCGCCTTCGTCGTAGGTCACGGCGTAATCCTGCCAGGCTTCATCAGTTGTGGAATAGGCTGGATAGTTTTCTTGTTTGGCAAAGATCAAGGTCTTGCCATCAATTGGAAATATAACCCCGTCTAGGCCGCCTAGACTCTGAATGTAGGACACTGTTCTGGCATTGACATCAGCAAAGGCCAAGCGAGTGGCAATGTCAACTTCACCTATCAGTTGCAAATCAGGAGTGTCGTAGCGATCAAAAGTGGTCAATGTAGGTTGTGGAGTCCAGTCTTGTGTGGCTGTGTCCCAGTTCCTACTTAGGCTACGATCCAAGATATAACGATCAACCTTGAAGTCCACACGATTTAATTGTGTGCCAAACTGTGTGCTGATATAATATGCAATCTGACGACTACGATCTGGCTTTGTGTAGCACATTACCCAGGCCGGAGTAAAACCCAACACTCGTCCGTCAGCTTGCTTTGACGTCATCCACAGCGGCAACTTGGTGCTGATTTGTCCAACCACATCAATCACTTGATCCCGCATGTTGACCAAGCTGTTGGGGTATACCTGTGTGAGTTCAGTGCTGCCGTCGCCGGGATCTATAATTGGATAAGACAAGTTCACAATCTTGTTTACACTTGCTCCTTGTGCATTTACCAAATTGTCAACCACTCTACAGTAAACCACTTCATAAATCACATTGTCATCTTCATCACGGGCCTGTGCAGTTTCAATCGAACCCAGCACTAGATTTTTCCAATAGTGATTGAGATACAAACTTTCAAAGTATGTTTCTAGTGCATCCGGTGCTAGACCAAATGCATGTTGATAATTTACTCGAGTTGCTTTGCCAAAGTTGGGATCATCAGGACGGTAAATGTATGCAGGAACAAATATATTCTCGTTGTCCAACAAGCTGTCAATTAGATCCCGATCGTTTTGTGGCGGCATGGCCTGCACAATAAGATTCTGGTATGGAGCATTGTATGCTCGAATGACGCGAATGTTAAATGTCTTGAACACACTGACCACGTCTACCACTCCAGTTTGTCTCATCACCGGAGTCAGCACAGCATTTGATCCACCAAACCCAGCAGTGATAGTAAGTGTAGCTGGAACAGTGTATCCTTCGCCAGGATCAGCCACTGCCACTTCAGTAATAGCACCTGCTACAATAGTCACTGTACCTGCAACTGCTGGAGTTGCACTGGCACCAACTGGACTGCTGAATTGTAAAATAGGCAGATTTACAGAACTGTAGCCTGTGCCGCCGTTGGTCACTGTGATAGATTCCACATCATAGGTGAACTCGCCAGTTTCTTCAGCATAGGCATTTACCGTAAATGTAAATGAACTGTCAAATGTGGTTTCAGTGTAGTCAGTCAGCAACGGGGTTGCTGCAATATCAAAAGTGGTAGTTCCAAGATCAACTGCAAACGTATTAAAAGTAACTTGTCCCACTATCTCACCAGTGGGCAACAATTCAAGTCCCTGTGGCAATTCGCTAAATGACCCAGATTTGAGTCTGTAACTCAGCTCTCTTCCGCCACGATTCACAGCTTCAATCTGTAGCAAACTTTCAGCACCGTTTTCAATGGTGCCAAGATCTTCAGGCGTGACCCAGGTGACTTCGCTGTCGACTTCTCCAACCACAGTCAGTTCAAACGGATACGGATCACTTGCGACTACTAATCTACAAGTCAAGGATCCTGCTCCGTCTAACAGTGCAAGTGTAGCAGTGGAAGGAATATACGCTGGCAATTCGTTAGGGTAGTCGGGATTGAGTATGAGATTTGCAGTGATTGTGAATTCAGTTGAACTTTCCACAGTCTGAACAAAATATATTGTGGTGGCTGCTGTGCTTATGTTGCCAAATGCAGTTCCCTGAAAGATTATTGGTGTTCCAGGTCCTAACTGTTCGGTGCTGTTGCAAGTTATGATGTTTGTGCCAGCAGCACTGGCAGTACACGTGATGGCTGTTCCAACAGGATCAGTTTCCCTAACATATATGTTAAAACTATATGCAACTTCAGTCACGCCTTGGTTGGGAATATAACCATAGTACCAACCAGATGTTGGATCAAGGCTCACACCTGGAGTCAGTCCCGAACCTTGATTTACTGCAACAGCATATTGTAAATCAGTGGTATCATAGTCGTCGCCACGGAACTGATAAGAAAAATAATTGTCGCCGCGCACACGGCCAAGATCACTAGGTGTAGAGTTAACAATGAATGGTCGTCTAAACGGAGTTTCGTCAGCTGTGAGAGTGGTCGTGTCCGCAGTGTATTCGGAATCATCAGCAGTCAGTGTGGCTCTATCATACACAAACATATAGAATGTGCGAAGATTGCTGCTCTTGCCATCAGTTACTTCTAGAGTAAATTCAAAATTCTTGCTTATGGCACTGACTAAAAAATCATAAGGGTCAAGACTGCTGGGAGTAAGGTCATAGCCCGGCGGTTCGTCAACATTGGGAGTGGGTTCAATGTAGCCAGTCAGTAGTCCATCAGCAGTTATTGTGAGACCTCCGGGCAACTGTCCACTAGCCAGGCTCACTATGTTGGTATCGCCAGGATCAGTACCAATGATTTCAAACTGAAAGTTTACCCGATCACTGTCGTAAAATGTGCCAATAAATCCAGCAGGAGTCACAAACTCAGGCACGTCGTTGCCTGTGATTGTGAGTGTAAATGTTCGATCCATTATACGATCCACAGCCTCTGTAGAAGTCTCGGTATATGCTCTTATTGCAAATTTGCTAGTGACATCTTGAGCAACATCAGTGGGCACACCCTGAATACTGGCCACAGCCTTTGGCACACCAGTTATTAATCCGGTGGTGCCGACTTGAATTCCTGAAGGTAATCGGCCAGCAATCAATGCGTAATACACACGCTGATTAAATACTGTGTTCATGGATCCGGCAGCAGTTGACAGAGCAACCGGAGTGGTAGATAGTTCTGTTGTGGCAATAGAAAATTGAGTGCTGTTGGGCACCGCCAGTACAAAATAACGTATGCTGGTATCTACCCCGCCAAACACCTGTCCAGAAAATTGCACATTGAGGCCGGCCCACAACCCAACTGTGCTGGTGCAAGTTATTAGATTTGTTGTGGCAGAAGTGGCTGTACAAACAGGACTGACCGTCAATGGATCAGTGCTTGCCAGTAAATTTTCTTGATAGAATATGCCCTCGGGTACTACTCCCAAGCTGCCTGCAGGTGTGATCCAAATTGGTTGTGCCATAATTTTTTAACAGTTTCTCCAAACACCGGCTATGTAGATTCTGAGACTGTTAACAGTGGTGTTGTAGTAAAATTGTCCCTGTGTTGTAGTAAATGGATCAGACCCTGCTACTGGTATAATCAAGCTGGTCAATGAACCCAGGCTGGTGATGTTGGGCTGTGCTGCTGCGGTCACTGTGTTAGCAGTGCTGGCCGAAGTTGCTGAGGTTGCAAATCCAGCTGTGGTTGCCGAGGTTGCGGTGCCGGCTGTGGTAGCAGATCCTGCTGAGGTAGCAAATGTGGCATTGGCCACAGTACCTGTGACATTGGCACCAGTCAAATTTGTTAATCCACTACCGCTTCCAACAAAACCATTGCCGTACACTACACCAGTGGCAGTGACCAATCCTGCAGTTATTATATTGGCGCCAGTGATATTGCCGACTGCACTTGCAATTCCGCTAGAAATCAAGTTGCCTCCAGTGACGTTGCCAGACACACTAACAGTGGTGCCAGTGTGTATAGTAGCAAATACATTTGCTCCGCCATTGACGTTGCCACCTGTAATATTACCAGTTGCACTTAACACACCACCAGTGGTGATGTTGCCGCCAACTATGTTGCCAACCACGCTGGCAGCAGCACCTGAGCTTGATCTAACCAGCAATGTGTTTACGTTTGCAACACCTGCTGATGTGATATTTCCACCAACAACATTGCCAGTTGCACTGACATTAGCAGAAGCTTCTAAATCACCAACCAAGGTATTTCCGTATTGAATCACAGTAACTATATCACTAGACACACTCACATTGGTTGCCAAAAGCATTTTACCAACGTTCTCGTCGTAGCCCATGAATGCATTGCGTTCAGCAGTGTTATAATAGTACAGCTGAGTTCCGCGGTCTTTGCCATCATTGCTGCTTAGTGCAGTATTGTTGGCGCCACGTCCAATAGAAATTATGGGATCTTCAATGGCCAATGTGGTAACATTGGTATACTGTGTGTCACCGTTTACTGTGAGATTGCCTGTGACTATTGCATCACCACCGATACTCAACGATGCACCCACTGCAACGTTTCCAGTTGATGTAATATTTGCGCCGTTGATGTTGCCCGTGGCGCTGATCACGCCAGCAGTTGTGACATTGCCGCCAACCACGTTGCCTGTTGCACTCATTAGGCCAGTGGTGTTGATATTTCCACCATCTATGTTGCCCGTTGCAGTAATTCTGCCTCCGGTGTTGATATTTCCGCCAACCACGTTGCCTGTGGCGGACAATGCTGACAACACACCAACTGCGGTAATACTGGTCTGGCTAGCAGTGGTTAATGTACCAACGATACTGACGCCTGACAAGTTGCCGCCAGTGATGTTGCCTGTGGCAGACATTTGACCAGCAGTTGCAATATTTCCACCAGTGATATTGCCTGTGGCTGTGAACAGGGCACCTTCTACATTGTTGATCGCTATGACGTTGTTGGCTGCAACGTTGCCATTGGTCAAATTGGCTGTGATATTTTGACCAGTGATATCATTGGTTGCAGTAAAAGTTGTTCCGGATACCAATCCCACGCTGATTAAATTGCCGCCAGTGATGTTGCCGGCGGCACTGATGCTGGCTCCAGCGCTGATGTTGTTGCTGGTGATGTTGCCTGAACCGCCCAGTGCATTGCTTACTACTAAACTGTTGAGGTTTCCCACGCTTTGTAAAAAACTAGCAGTGACGTTGGCACTTAGCGTGGTTCCTGTGATTGCCGCCGCACTTGTAGAGGCCTGGATTCCAGTTAACAAACTGCCATTGCCCACAAAATATGTGCCTGCAATGTTTCCAGCACTGTTGATATTGCCAGCAACACTCACAATGCCCCCAGTGGTGATGTTGCCGCCTGTAACATTACCAGTGGCATTAATAGTACCAACTGAATTGAGATTTTGTGCTATGACATTGCCAGCGGCCGAAACAGCAGCGCCGCTGATGATATTTCCACCATTGACATTGGCAGAAACTGTCAAATTTCCCAGGGTGCCCACTGTGGTCAAACTGGATGTAAGCACATTGGCACTTAGAGTAGTACCAGTCAACAAACTAGCAGCAGGACTGGAAATAACTCCAGTAAGTGCTGAACCGTTGCCTATAAACAGGCCCCCGGCTACCACGTTGCCAGTTGCTGACAGAATTCCGCTGCTGACAAATTGTCCTGTTAGAGTTGCACCAGTTCCAGAAACCACAAACACGTTTGCAACACCAGTACTGCTCATACGAATGGTAGAATCCTGAACAATTGAAATGTTTGAATTGCCGTTTTGAATACCTGTGGCTCCACCAATGTTGTACAACTCTGTGAAATTTTCATTGCATATTTCAAAAGCTGAGCGTAATGGAGAACCTGTGCCATCGTTGGCAGTATTTCCAATGTTGATTATTTGCTGGGTCATAGATAGCGTCCTGTTGGAGTATTTACCAAAATAAAGTGTTGTCTGCGCATACCTGAACCTGCTAAATACAAACAATCGGAGCAATCAATGAGCTATATTATCAATAACAGTCGGGGTGAAATTGTTGCAGTCGTACCTGATGGTACTGTAAATGTTTCTGCCACAGATTTAGCACTAGTGGGAAGGGCAGTGCTGGAATACGGCGTTTATGAGAACGAAAACTATGTTTTCTTGCTGGAAAATTTTGCCAAATCTACAGCCCCAACTCAACCTATCCTGGGTCAGCTATGGTATAACAGTGCCACTGACGTTATCAGCGCATATAATTCTGGGAACACGTTTACAGCTCTTGCCAGTCAAGATTATGTTCAATTGCAAAAAATTAGTCCTGTATTCACTGGCGTGCCAACAGCACCCACAGCAGCCACAAGCACAGCAACCACTCAGTTGGCAACCACTGCATTTGTTACAAATAGCCCTGCTTTTGCCGGCGTGCCAACAGCACCCAC
>Ga0181358_1000462_pt1 | contig 18118 bp, 21 predicted proteins | sample Fa13VDMM110SD_FD_130096 | JGI IMG/M metagenome (GOLD analysis project Ga0181358, IMG submission 130096) | Freshwater viral communities from Lake Michigan, USA - Fa13.VD.MM110.S.D | ecosystem: Environmental > Aquatic > Freshwater > Lake | place: USA: Michigan | collected 2013-09-24 | reverse complement strand
GGCTGGTCTTGCTTTAACTACAGGGACTTGCAATACATTTGTTGGTGGATACAATAATACTGTTGGTGGCTCTGGTGAATTAGTTACTTCAGGTTCAAAAAACACTATTCTAGGCGTATTTACAGGCAACCAAGGTGGTTTAGACATCCGTACAGCAAGTAACCATATCGTCTTATCTGATGGTGATGGAAATCCTAGAGCGTATTGGAACAATCTAGGAACAATGTATAGTTCAAGCCCTAATGGTGTAGAAACTGCATTGTTTACAAATTCTAATGCATCAGCGCCATATGGTTTTTATATGAGTTTTTCTGGTGCGGCTCCTAATAACACAAGTCAATGGTTTTTCTTGTCGCAAGATACAAGCGCACTGCGATTTGTTGTTAATTCAAATGGTGGTATTAAAAACTATCAAGCAAATGATACAAACCTTTCTGATTTAAGAGAAAAGAAAAACATTCAATTAGCAGGTAACTATCTAGATAAAATTTGTGCTATTCCAGTTAAAACATTTTTGTATAACGACCAAACTGACACAGATTTAAACCTAGGAGTTATTGCTCAAGATGTTCAATCTATAGCGCCAGAGTTAGTAAATGAATCTAATTGGGCAGGTAAAGATGAAGAAACAAAAATGCGCTTGTCTATTTATCAAACAGACTTGCAATACGCATTAATGAAAGCAATCCAAGAACTTAAAGCAGAAGTAGATTCACTTAAACAACAACTAGCATCTAAATAGGAGAATTAAAATGGAAAACATTGTAGAACAACCAACAGCAGAACAAATTGCCAAGCATTATAGTGCGTCAATGGACTCAGTAAACCTGATTACCGCAGGCCAACCAGAAGGAATGTCTGATGAAGATTGGGCTGATACCCTGAAACGCAACAAAGACCATCTGGAAATTATGATTGCCAAGACTTATTGGACAACAGAAAACTTAACTCCGTTAAGAAATGCTGTCAAATAGTGGTATACTTTATTAAACTGGTTGTATTTTTAGTTTAATCCTGTTATACTTGTAGTATAAATAACTATGTTGTTTATTTTTAACAATTCTATTTTATGGAGAAATAAATGGAAATCAAACTGTCGTTAACGATTGAAGAAGTAAATGGTGTATTACAAGCTCTAGGTAACATGGCTTATGCTCAAGTTGCCCCTTTGATTGACAAAGTTCGGTCACAGGCTGGTCCACAAGTTGAGGCTGCACAACAAGCCGAAGCTCCAGCGGAGACACCAGAAGAAAAAAAGTAAGTCCGCTTATGGCGGCCTTATTAAATAAAATACTATAGTGTTTTTCTTATAAACCCTTCCATGTGAAGGGTTTTTTATGAGTTGGAACAAGGTATAAATACCTCTTATAATAGGAGATTATTATGCCATCCGTAAACAGTAGACAAGCGCTGATTGATTATTGCTTGAGGAGACTTGGGTTTCCCGTAATAGAAATCAATATAGACCAAGACCAAATAGATGACAGAATTGATGATGCCATTCAATATTGGCAAGATTATCATTTTGATGGACTTCAAAAAGTATATTACATCAAGACCATTACTCAAACTGAAATTACCAATAAGTATGTTGATTTAAGTAATGTCAGAGATGCAGCCAACAATGCCTTAGATATTGTCGGTGTAACACGATTATTTCCAATTAACGATTCTCAGGCAACTATTAATATGTTTGACCTGAGATATCAATTACGACTTAATGAGTTGTACGACTTCACCTCCGCATCGTATGTCAATTATACCTTGACACAACAACACTTACGCTCACTAGAATTACTGTTTACTGGAGAAGTTCCTATTCGTTTCCAGAGGCATATGCAAAGACTGTTTTGTGATTGGGGATGGGGAACATCCGAAGCACCAGCAGGTGCCATTATGGTAATTGAATCTTATGCCAATATAGATGCTTCGGTATACAATAGGGTTTGGAATGACCGGTGGGTTAAAGAATATGCCACGGCATTAATCAAACGAAGCTGGGGAAATAACCTCAAGAAATTTAGTGGCTTACAATTACCAGGTGGTGTCACATTGAATGGTGATAAAATCTATGAAGAAGCGGTAGAAGAAATTAGAAATCTTGAATCACAAATGGAAACACAATATGGTGCTCCATTAGAATTTATGATGTTATAATACCATGCCTACATCAGTCTACTTTAACAACTACAACTCTCGTGCGGAACAAAGCGTTATTGAGGATTTAATAGTTGAATCAATAAAGATAATGGGTTTTGATACCTTTTATTTACCTGTTGATAATCCTGAGGACCGAGATATTCTTTATGGTGAAGATCCTGTTAAGAAATTCAAAACAGCCTTTCCATTAGAAATGTATCTATCATCTGACCCATTAGACTATGAAGGTCAGCAAGAATTCTTTTCTAAGTTTGGTTTAGAAATTAAAGATGTAGTTAAAGTAATGGTTTCAAGAAGGTCATTCTCACAAAGAGTACCACAAGATACTTTCAGTAGACCTAGAGAAGGTGATTTAGTTTATGTTCCATTTCTAAATGGTACTGGTGAATTATATGAGATTACTTTCACAGAGCAGGCAAAAGATTTTCATATGTTAGGTAGACAACAACCATATTTCTATGAGCTTAGACTTGAGAAATTTAAGTATTCACAAGAAATTGTTGATACTGGTGTTGATGATATTGACCAAATTGTTAACGATTCTGGATATACAATTAAGTTAAATACTGGTGCTAATTCAGGTAATGTGACAAATTATTATATACATGAAATAGTATATCAGGCTGCCAACCAATTACAAGCCAATGCTACTGCTCTGGGAATAGTTCAAGCTTGGTCAAATAATGAATCAGAATTATTGGTAAGTAATATTGCTGGAGAATTTGTTAATGGTGCCGTATTAATTGGTGCTTCAAGTAATGCAAAATATGCGTTGATATCTTATGACTCTCAATTAGACAATTCATTCAATGAGACTTATTCAAATGAATATATAAACGCTCAAGCAAATTCTATTATAGACTTCTCTGAAAACAATCCTTTTGGTAGCATATAATGGCCTCCACATATAACAGAATTATTCGTAAACTAGTTATTGGATTTGGTAATCTATTTGATAATATTACTTTATATAGATTCAATCCAGATTTAACTGAAGCAGAACGAATGCTTGTTCCTATTGTGTATGCCACTAAAGAATTGTATGTAAGAAGATTAGAAGATGATCCGAATTTAAGTAAAAAAATACAGATAGCACTACCTAGAATGTCATTTGAAATGGCAGGTCTTACTTATGATTCTAGTAGAAAGCAGAATACAAACTTTAAGCAATTCGCCAAGACAATAGACGGTGTTATATCACAATATAATCCAGTACCATATAATTTTGATTTTAATTTATATATCTATGTGAGAAATGTAGAAGATGGTACACAGATTATTGAGCACATACTTCCTTATTTTACACCTGATTATACGATTAAGCTTAACTTAATTCCTGAGATGGGTATTGTTAGAGAAATACCAATTATATTAAATAATACATCAAGTGATATTATGTATGAAGGAGATAAAAATTCTGAAACTAGAATGATTATTTGGACATTAAACTTTACCGTCAAAGGTTTTATTTTTGGTAAGACTACTGAGGTTGGTTTAATTAGAAACTCAATTACAAATATATTAAGCACTATTCATACATCTGATGTTGTTGCATTTAATATGGGTGCAGAAGGTGTTGGTACTTATCAGATTGGAGAAACAGTATATCAAGGTTATTCACCAACACAGGTTACGGCAACAGCTAGAGTTAGTTCATGGAATGATGATGTATTACATTTAACTGAGATTAATGGTAACTTTATATCTAACTTACCTATTATAGGATTTAAGACACTATCAAATTATTCGTTTGTATCATATCAATTGTTACCTAAAAATCTTGCACAAATTGTTCTGGTACCTAAACCAACTGATGCTAATGGTAATACACTATATACAACTACCACAACTATCAATGAAATTCCTGATATTAATACAACAGTAATTACTACAGATGCTGGATTTGCTGGAGATTTACAGGCCAATGTATTTGGTATAGACAATTTAGAAACAGAACTAGAAAACATAACAGATTTACAATAAAGGTATTCAAAAATGTCACGAACATTACAATTTAAAAGATTAGCTAATACACATTTAGGTCAAGTTATTGGAGCCAATGGTGAAATCATTGTAGATTATACTAATGATACCTTGACTGTACATGATGGCCAAACATTAGGTGGTAGTAGACTAGCAACAGAAAAATATACTAATACAGCTATTGTTATGGCTAATGCCGCTTTTAGACAAGCAAATACTGGTACTGTGTTAGCACAGGCATCATTTAACTCTGCTAATATTAATTTTCAATACTTAGAAGTTTTACAAGCTACACTTAATAGTACAAACACAAATATTTCACTTGCTTATGGTCAAGCAAATACTGCCACAGTTTTAGCACAAGCATCATTCAATCTTGCAAATACAATATCTTCTGGTTCCGTAGACATTTTGGCTAGAACAATAGCCAATACAGCAACTAATAATATCACCATTTTACAAGGTGTTAATACAACACAGAATACCAATATAGCAACTGTTACTGGTTTGGCGCAGGCATCATTCAATCTTGCAAATACAATATCCGCTGGTTCTGTGGATACTTTAGCTAGAACAACAGCCAATACAGCAACTAATAATATTATTATAATACAAGGTGTAGATACAACACAGAATACCAATATTTCTAGTGCAAATAATATAGCAACAGCGGCTTTTGCCAAAGCAAATACAAATATTAGTTCTGATTTAACTCTGACAGTAACTAATTCAGGATCTGGTGCTTATCTAATTGATGGAGCTTCTAACCCCACAGTAACTCTATATCGTGGTGTGACTTACTATTTTAGTATTAGTGCAAGTGGACATCCTTTCTTTATTCAAACTGTAAGTGGTGCATATAGTTCAGGTAATCTTTATACTTCAGGTGTTACTGGTGCCGGTACTCAAGTTGGAACTTTAACTTTTACAGTTCCTTTGAACGCACCAAGTAATTTATATTATGTTTGCCAATATCACTCTGCAATGAATGGTGCATTTTTAATAGAAAATTTAATTTCTACTGTGAATGTATCTATTTCTACTACAGAACTAAAAGCTTTAGTCGCCAATGCAGCAACTTATGCCGCTTTTCAATCCGCAATAGCAGCATTATAATTAAACACTATATAAAATACTATGAACAACCTTGATAAAAGTTTAAGTGAAGTCTTTGATGTAACTCCAATTGGTGAACTAGAACCAGCACCAAAGAAACAATCTTTACCTACACACTACAAACAACCTGATATAGATTCTGATTTAACAGATGCGTATCAGCAATCAAAAGAAAATCTTCAAGGTATTATTGACCAAGGCCAAGAAGCCATGTATGAGATATTGGAGATTGCCAAAGCAGGTCAGCACCCAAGAGCCTTTGAAGTTTATGCCACTTTATTAAAGAACATGACGGAGGCCAATGATAGACTCCTTAGAATACAAAAAGAAATGAGAGATATTTCTGGTATTAAAAAAGAAGCTAGTACAACCAATATTGATAAAGCTATCTTTGTAGGTTCAACATCTGAATTGAGTAAGTTACTAAAAAGTAAAGACTAATGGCAATACAAAAAAAAGAGTCTTATCGTGATAATCCCCTATTAAAAAGAGTAGGAATTAATGTTAGTTTTACCGAAGAGCAGGTAGAAGAATACATCAAATGTCGGAAAGACCCACTATACTTTACCAAATACATTAAGATTATTACGCTTGATGATGGTGTAACTGAATTCAAACTGTATGATTTTCAGGAAGATATGTTAAAAACCTTCCACAACAATCGTTTTACTATCATGAAATGTCCCCGTCAGGTCGGTAAAACCACCACGACAGTCGCATATCTTCTTTGGACGATACTATTTCAAGACTCACAATCAGTAGCAGTTCTCGCCAACCGAGGTGAGACCGCTCGTGGTATTCTAGGTAAGTTACAGTTGGCCTATGAGAATCTACCTATGTGGTTACAACAAGGTGTCGTTGAATGGAACAAAGGTCGTGTAGAATTAGAGAATGGTTCAATCATCGTGGCATCTTCTACATCAAGTTCAGCGGCTCGTTCTGGTTCGTTTAACATTGTATTCTTGGATGAGTTTGCTTTCGTACCATCTAATATTGCTACAGAATTCTTCACCTCAGTCTATCCTGTCATTACTGCTGGTACTAAAACAAAGATTATTATTGTTTCTACACCTAACGGCATGAATTTGTTTTACAAGATTTGGACTGATGCGGTCAATAAGAATAATAATTATACACCATATGAAGTTCATTGGTCAATGGTGCCAGGTCGTGATGAAGATTGGAAAGAAGAAACAATCAAGAATACTTCTGAAAGGCAATTTAGACAGGAGTTTGAAACTGAGTTCCTAGGTTCTTCAAACACACTTATCTCAGGTCAGAAGTTACAACAGTTGGCTTATAAACCACCAATTGCTGAGCATGACAAGATGAAGATATATGAATATCCAATCAAAGGTGATGATGAGACAACCAAAGACCACCTGTATGCTTTATGGGTTGATGTGTCTGAAGGTAGAAACTTAGACTGTTCTACCTTTTCGGTAATAGACATATCTACAGCTCCATATAAACAGGTGGCCACTTATAAATCTTCTTCAATTTCACCTATGCTGTTTCCAACCGTTATATATAATGCAGCTAGGTTATATAATGACGCATATGTTTTAGTAGAAATCAATAATAATCCTACGGTTGCTGATGTAATTCATCAAGACCTTGAATATGAAAACCTGTTTAAGATATTTACAGGTAATAAACAACCACAACAACTATCATCAGGTTTTGGTCGTGGTGTTCAAATGGGATTGAAAATGTCGGTTGCGGTCAAGAGAGTTGGTTGTTCAAACTTAAAGACTTTGATTGAAAGTAACAAATTAATAATTAATGATTTTGATACGATTTCGGAATTAACCACTTTTGTGGCTAGTAAAACTTCATTTGCTGCAGATGCTGATGCAAATGATGACATGGTTATGGGTTTAGTGATGTTTGCTTGGGCAACTGGTCAAAAATATTTCAAAGATATTGTAAACCATGATATCCGAAAGCAACTTCAACTAGAAGATATGAACCAATTAGATGAAGAAGTATTACCAGCACCTATTATTGAAGATGGTCGTGAGCATAGTTTTGAAATTATTGATGGTGATTTATGGGAGTTAGCTGATGGGAATGACATATATGCTGGATTTATTAGAGATTCAATAAAAAATCTCTAAATATGGCCTTACATAAATATTCGTATGGTATCTTAATTGCCAATATAACATCATATTAGGAGATAACAAAATGGCTTTTCAAATCTCTCCAGGCGTAAATTATTCTGAAGTTGATTTAACAACTGTTGTACCTTCAGTTTTAACTACGGCCGGTGCTTTCGCTGGAAACTTCAACTGGGGTCCAGCAAATAAAAGAATTCAAATAGATAGTGAAATTACACTTGTAGATACGTTTGGTGCTCCAGACGCAAATACATATGAATCTTTCTTTTCTGCTGCTTCTTTTCTATCTTACGGAAATAATTTACAGGTTGTTCGAGCAGTAGGTGCAAACAGCAAAAATGCTGATGCAAATACTTCAGCAACAAATCCACAAATTACTAACAAAGATATTTTTGAAATATCATATCTAAGTTCAAATAGTGCCAATACTTACGGACCATTTGTTGGTAGATATGCTGGTGCTTTGGGTAATTCATTAACTGTTTCTATTATTGATTCTAACACCACATTCTCATCTTGGACAGTAAATGGTATTGGTGTTTCATCTTACTTTACTGGTGCACCAGGAACATCAGTTCAGGCAACTGCTGCTGGTGCTTCAAACGATGAAATTCACATTATCGTTACCGATTCAGGTGGTTTATTTACTGGAACTAAGAACACAGTTTTAGAAACATATCAATTTGTATCTAAAGCATTTAATTCTACCGATTCTTTGGGTAATTCAAATTATTATAAGAATGTAATTTTCAATAATTCAAAATATATTTACGCTATTGATCCACCAAACTATGCAGCAGCTGTTGCAACTTGGGGTACTAATTTAGCCAATACAAATTTTGCTACATTACCTGGTGTCGTAACAAATACTTTGACTGGTGGTTCAGATGATGCTCCTACTGCTGGTGCGTTACAGACTGCTTTTGGTCAATTCTCTAATTCTGAAGAAGTAGATATTTCTTTAGTGATTACAGGAGATGCTGACATTGATACACAACGGTATATTATTGATAATGTTTCTGGTGGTCGTAAAGATTGTATTGCCTTCTTATCACCTCCATCATCAAATGTTATTAACCAATCTGGTTCTGAAGTAACTAATATTCTAGCATGGAACACAGCATTAGCTCGGTCATCTTCATTTGCTGTTGCTGATTCTGGTTGGAAGTATATGTTTGACAAGTATAACAACACATACCGTTATATACCACTCAATGCTGACATTGCTGGTCTATGTGTATATACTGATTCTGTTCGTGACCCATGGTTCTCACCTGCTGGTTTCAATCGTGGTAACTTAAAGAATGTTGTTAAGTTAGCATGGAATCCTAATAAGACACAAAGAGATTCTTTGTATTCTGTTGGTATTAATCCAGTTGGAACTTTCCCAGGACAAGGAACAGTTCTATATGGTGACAAGACTTTACAAAGTAAACCATCCGCATTTGACCGTATCAATGTCCGTAGATTGTTTGTCGTATTAGAAAAAACAATTTCTCAAGCTGCTAAGTTTTCATTGTTTGAATTCAATGATGAATTTACCCGTGCTCAATTTGTGGCATTGGTGACTCCATTCTTGCGAGATATACAAGGTCGCCGTGGTATCTATGACTACCGTGTTGTTTGTGATTCTACAAATAATACACCTCAAGTGATTGATTCAAATCAGTTTGTTGGAGATATTTACATTAAGCCTGCTCGGTCAATCAACTTCATTCAGTTGAACTTTGTTGCCGTCAGAACTGGTGTTGATTTCACAGAAGTCGTTGGTAGGTTCTAATAAATAATTCAACGATATAGGAGAAAACAATGGCATTCAACGTAGCAGAATTTAGAGCGAATATGATTGGAGACGGAGCTCGTCCCAATCTGTTTCAGGTTTCGTTAAATTTTCCAACGGTTGCAACCAACGGTATAGCATCAAGCCAAAAAGCATCATTCATGGCCAAGACTGCTCAATTACCCGGTTCAACTCTTGGTACTGTAACCACACATTATTTTGGTCGTGAACTGAAATTTGTTGGTAACAGAACTTTTACCGATTGGACAATAAACATTATCAATGACGAAGATTTTTCAATCCGTAATTCTATGGAATCATGGATGAATGCAATCAACAGTCATGCTAGTAATGTTCGTAACGCTGGCGCCAAAAGTCCAGCCGGTTATACTGTTGACGCACAGGTCACACAATATGGCAAAACTGGCGACACCTTGAAAGTATATAATTTTGTTGGTATGTTCCCTGTAGATATGGCCCCAATTGATTTATCTTGGGACTCAAATGACTCCATTGAAGAATATTCGGTTACATTCGCATATCAATGGTGGGAAACAAATACAACAACTTAACTTATTTTATTTTACGAAGGGGATTTCGGTTCCCTTCATTATGTTTTTTTGATTTGGACTAAAATACTATGGAAAAAAAATTCTCTCTTTTTGGATTTACAATTGCACGGGACAAGCAAGAAGATGACCAGGCCGTGCAACAATCCTTTACGCCACCAGGAAATGAAGATGGCGCATTAACTATTACCTCTGCCGCTTATTATGGAACTTATGTTGACCTAGACGGCACAGCCAAAAATGATGTAGAACTAATTTCAAGATATCGTGAAATGGCAATGCAGCCAGAGATTGAATCTGCCATTGATGATATTGTCAATGAAGCTATTTGCCACGATGATGATGGTAAAAGTATCCAACTGGTCTTAGATAATTTAGACCAACCAGAAAAAATTAAAAATGCTATCAAAGGTGAGTTTCAAACGGTGCTCCGTTTATTAAACTACAAAGATATGGCACAAGATATATTTCGTAGATTCTATGTAGATGGTAGAATGTATTACCATATTATTGTGGATCAAAAAGCACCAATGGAGGGTATTAAAGAATTAAGATACATTGATCCAAGAAAACTCCGTAAAGTTCGTGAAATGAAGAAAACAAAGGACGATAGGACTGGTGTAGAGGTCATGAGAGTTATCAATGAGTATTACATCTATAATGATAAAGTCACCACAGGCACTTCCAGTAACTTTGGACCAGTAGGCATTCGTATAACTACAGACTCTATTGCTTCTGTAGTATCAGGTCTAATGGATTCACGCCGTGCTGTGGTATTATCATATCTACATAAAGCAATTAAGCCACTTAACCAATTAAGGATGATTGAAGATGCTACTGTCATATATAGAATTTCTAGGGCTCCTGAGCGTAGGATTTTTTATATTGATGTGGGTAATCTACCGAAATTAAAGGCAGAACAATACCTCCGTGATATCATGGTCAAGTATAAAAACAAGCTTGTCTATGATGCCAACACAGGTGAAGTTCGTGATGACCGTAAATTTCTATCAATGATGGAAGACTTCTGGTTGCCTCGCCGTGAAGGTGGTAAAGGCACAGAGATTACAACATTACCTGGTGGCCAAAACTTAGGTGAGTTGGAAGATGTTAAATACTTTGAAAAGAAATTATACAAAGCACTCTGTGTGCCTGTTTCAAGGTTAAATCCAGAGACTTCAGGTTTTTCACTTGGTCGTTCAAATGAAATTACCCGTGACGAATTAAAATTTGCCAAGTTTGTTGACCGATTAAGAAGTAAGTTTGCAACATTATTTGACCAAGCTCTCCGTATTCAATGTGTATTAAAAGGTATTTGTACTGATTCTGAATGGGAACAATTCAAAGAATATATACATTACGACTACATTAAAGATAATAACTTTAGTGAACTTAAAGATGCCGAATTAATGACAAATCGTTTATCATTATTAGGTGCTGTAGACCCATATACAGGTAGATACTTCTCACATTCTTGGATTCAAAGAAATGTTCTACGCTTGACTGATGATGATATCGGTGAAATGCAGAAAGAAATGGAGTTGGAGAAGAAAGATGGACTTGGATTACCAGTTGGAGTTACAAACGATGTGGCTCAACAACAGATGATGTCTCAGATACCACAACAACCAGGCAATCCAGTAGACCAAGAACACGAAGCAAAAATGGCAACTCAACAGGCCAATGGTCAAGAGAAGAAAGCTACTAAAGAAGAAATAAGTAATACTTTATTAAAACTAAAAAGAATTTTATAAATATATTAACCACCAATTGGAGACAACATGACAGACGCAACTAGACAAATTATAGATTATGCACAGAACGATAATGGTGTTGAATTTCGTAACGCATTATATGCTACTATTCATGATAAAGTAACAACACATTTAGCTGCTGCAAAGCAAGCTGTAGCACAACATTTAATTGGCCAAGACGAAGAAGAAGAAGAGCAGTATGAAGAAGGCGACGAAGGCGAAGAAGAAATTGAAAACACTTAAAGAATTTTATTCTAGTAATCTTAGTGAGCGCCATAACTCTATGGATCCTCCAGCTGTTTTGATTATGAAAAGACAATCAATCAGGTTGTTTCCTGATGGTCAAAAAGTGGCATTATATTATGTGGAAAAGATTAATAAATATGTAACAGTACCTTACAATTCTTTACAGGTGTTTTCACCAGAAGAAACAGAAAAATAGGATAAAAAATGGCAATTGCAAATAGCGTACAAATTTTAGTTGATACCAATAAACGCACAGTAATTAAGCGTGTTGGTGTTATTGATTCCGATGAAAACACAACAGTCATTATTGAGCCATTAAAACTGTTTGGAGCTCTGAATGCTAATGGTGCTTATTATCAAACTGGTAATACTACACCAGCAGGATTAGCAAATTCAGCATTTACTATTTCTAGAGTTCTTGCTTCAGTTGATTCTGAAGTTGGTCACTTACAGTTACTATGGCAAGGTACAACAACATCAAATATAATTTATGCTCTTGGTGTTGGCAATATTGATACAAATCCTCAATATCAATTACCAGTAATTGGTAATAATGCAATAGGTCCTACAGGTAATGTACTTATTAAAACTGTTGGTACAACTACTAATGCAGCATATACAGTTATTATTGAGTTACATAAAAATGGTGCTTATTACGATTCGGGTCAATTGACCGATCCAGCAGCATTTAACTTTGGCGCATATGCAATACGTCCATAATGAAAGATATTGTTGAAAATATTTTATCAAATAAATTAATAGATGCTAAAAGCCTATTAGAAGATAAGATATATGAAATATTAGAAGATAAATTAACCGAGATTAAGGCTCGGATGGCATTAGAAATGTTTGATTTAGATGAAGGTAATATCCAAAAAATGGGTCGTACCAAATTAGTTAAGATTCGTATTCGTGGTGGTAAAGTTCAAAGACGTAAAAAGGTATCTGGTGTACAAGGTTATACGATGCGAAGTGGAAGAATGATTCGTATGTCTCCACAAGAGCGTAGAAACCGTAAAATGGCAGCAAGAAAGTCAAAGTTTAAAAGGCGTGCTAAATTAGGACAAGCACTAAGAAAAAGAAAAATGTCTTTACGCAGAAGAGGCTCACTAGGATTATAATATGAAACTCATTAAAGAAATAAACGATAATGTAAACTATACCTACTTAGAAGAAGCTAATGGTAAAAAATGTTTACACATTGAAGGACCTTTTTTGGTTGCTGAAACCAAAAACAAGAATGGTCGTTTATATGAATTCAATACAATGAAGAAAGAAGTAGACCGTTATACTAGTGAATACATTAATAAGAGCCGTGCATTTGGTGAATTAGGACACCCTGAATCTCCTTCTATTAATCTTGACCGTGTATCACACATGATTGTAGGATTAAAAGAAGAAGGTAACCAATGGATAGGTAAAGCAAAGATATTAGATACACCAATGGGAAACATTGCACGAAGCTTAATTGAAGGTGGTGCTCAATTAGGTGTATCTTCAAGAGGCATGGGTTCATTGAAGAACGTCAATGGCGTTAATGTAGTTCAACCCGATTTTTATCTAGCCACAGCGGCAGATATTGTAGCAGACCCTTCCGCACCTGGTGCTTTTGTACAGGGTATTATGGAAGGTAAAGAGTGGATGTTAGTCAATGGTGTTTGGACAGAACAATATATTGAAGAAGCTAAAAGAGAAATCAAAAAAGCTTCACAAAAAGATATTGAAAAAGTAAGTCTACGCATATTTGAGAACTTCATGAAAAAACTTTAATTATAAATATCCAATAAATCAAGGAGATTTTCAAAATGTCAAAATTTAATTTATCTGAAGCCGCTAAAAACATTCTGTTAGGCGAAGATTCAAAATCAATTCAAGCATCTACTACTTCTGGTAAAAGACCTGAAGGCGGTAGATTACCTACATCCGTAGGATATGGTATGGGTGATGCTGGTAAAATTGGTGATTCACCAAACTCAAACAAAGACGAACTACCTGCCTACACAAAAGGTGTTCCATCTGCCACTCCTCCTGGTGCTACTCCTCCTGTAAGCGCAGAACCAATGAAGAAGTTAAAGCCACAACCACAGAATGATAGAAATGCCGACCAAGGTGACGCTGAAGGTTCACAAGATTCTTATGATACTATTCGTGACCGTAAAAAAGGTATGACACCAAAGCAAACTATGCAATCAAATCCAGGTGCCACATTTCAATCTTACGGCGAAGAATCTGAGTATGACGAAGAAGAAGTTGAATCATTAGATGAAACCCGAGGCGCTCAAGCAATGAAAGCTTCTGGTGCCAAACAATCTCCAGATAAATTACTTGCTCGTACAGGTATGAACATGGCTCATAAGTTTCCTAGACCAGGTCAAACTAATTTAGGTAATATTCCAGCAATGAATACACCAGGTAATAGTCCTGAAACAGATGCTTATGCTGAAAAACGCCGTGGTGATAGAGCAAAAGAACTTAAGCCTGCTATCAAATCTGCTTTAGGTACTCATGGTTCTAAAGGTAAGTTACCTGAAGAAGTTATCTATGAAGAAGAACATGACGATGAAGAAGCAGATAAAGCATTAATTAAAAAAGAACTCAAAAAAGAAAAGATGAAGGAAAAAATGAAAGAAGATATTGATGCATTAATGTCTGGCGAAAATCTTTCTGAAGAATTCGTTACCAAAGCGTCTACAATTTTTGAAGCTGCCGTTATTGCTCGTGCTGAAGAAGTTATTGCTGAAGCCGAAGAGCATTTAATTGAACAGTTTGAAGCTGCTGTAGAAGAAATCAAAGAAGATTTGGCTGCCAAAGTTGATAGTTACCTAAACTATATGGTAGAAGAATGGATTAAAGACAATGAAATCGCAATTGAAAAAGGTCTCCGTGCCGAAATCGTTGAAGATTTTATTACTGGTCTAAAAGGTCTATTTGAAGAACACTACATTGATATTCCAGAAGATAAAGTGGACGTTATTGGTGAACTCACAGAAAAAGTTGATGAACTTGAGTCAGCATTAAACGAACAAATTAGTCGTGGTATTGAATTATCACAAGCATTAAACGAACAAATTAAAATTGAGGCTATCTACACAGCGTGTGAAGGCCTGTCGCAAACGCAAGTAGAAAAATTAAAATCACTCGCAGAGGGTGTGGAATTTACTACCGAAGAAGAATTTGTAACTAAAATGGAAACTTTGAAAGAATCATATTTCAAATCCGATGTTAAAGTTGCAAGTACTGGCGCTCTAGATGATGAAGTCCATATTGAAGATGAAAAGAAGCCAAGTGTTTCTGCTGATCCAATGATGGATATTTACTCAAAAACCATTTCACAAACTTTGAAATAAAAGGAAAATAAAATGTATTTAACAGAAGAATTACAGAAAAAATGGCAGCCAGTTCTGGAACATCCAGAATTAGAAGCCATCAAAGACCCATACAAGAAAGCTGTTACAGCTCTCATTTTGGAAAATCAACAACAAGCTATGCGTCAAGATTCACAAGCTTTGAACGAAACAACTTATAGCGCTGGTGCAACCAACGTTACAGGTTCATCTGTTCAGAACTTTGATCCAATCTTGATTTCTTTAGTTCGCCGTGCATTACCAAATCTAATCGCTTATGACGTTGCTGGTGTACAACCAATGACTGGTCCTACAGGATTGATTTTTGCAATGCGTGCTCGTTACACTAACCAAACTGGTGCTGAAGCTTTCTATAACGAAGCAAACACAGCATTCTCTGGTTCATTCTCTGAGAATAATCCATTCGGTTTTCAAGGAACTCGTGCAACTGACGTTTCAGCACAATTTCAAAACCCAACTGGTAATACTACTACTTCTGGTATTGGTATGCCAACTGCTAATGCTGAATTCTTAGGCATTAACGATGACAGCCGTGTGTTTCAACAAATGGCATTCTCTATTGAGAAAGTTACTGTTACTGCACAATCACGTGCTCTAAAGGCAGAGTATTCTTTAGAACTAGCACAAGACTTAAAAGCAATTCATGGTCTTGATGCTGAAACAGAATTATCAAACATTCTGTCTACAGAAATTCTATCTGAAATTAACCGTGAAGTTATCCGTACAATTTATACTTGTGCTGTTGCTGGTGCTCAGTTTGGTACTACTACTGCTGGTTTCTTTGACTTAGACACAGACTCTAACGGTCGTTGGTCAGTTGAGCGTTTCAAAGGCTTAATTTTCCAAATTGAACGTGATGCTAACGTAATTGCTAAGCAAACTCGTAGAGGTAAAGGTAATGTTCTTATCGTTTCTTCTGACGTAGCTTCTGCAATGGCAATGGCTGGTGTGTTGTCTTATACTCCTGCTCTTCAAGCTGACTTACAAGTAGATGATACAGGTAACACATTTGCTGGTTTGTTACACGGTAGAATCAAGGTTTATATTGACCCATACTTTGGTGGTTTCACATCTAACCAAGAGTTAGTAACAATTGGTTACAAAGGTACTTCACCATATGACGCAGGTTTGTTCTATTGCCCATACGTTCCTCTACAAATGGTTCGTGCTGTTGACCAGTATACATTCCAACCAAAAATTGGATTTAAGACTCGTTACGGTATGGTTGCTAATCCATTCTCAAATGGTGCTTCTGGAGTAACTCCGGATGATGGCAAATTACAGGCTCGTAGAAACGTATACTATCGTTTATTCGGCGTCAAGAACTTGATGTAATCAAATCACCACAGAGTGATATTTTATAGAGACCTCTTCGGAGGTCTCTTTTTTTATGACCTAAATACTTGTATGAAAGAAAAAAACATAATTCTTTTAGATGAAATTTTGGACTTACGATCCAGAAAAAGAAAAGAACTTGAGTATTATAACCAGCAATTAGAAGAACTCAAGTTAAGAATGTTTTTTATTCAAAAAGAAATTGATTTGACAGGCAATATAATTACTATGATTAAAAAAGAAAAAATGGTTGACCTTAAAAAGTTTATAAATGACAGCACTAACTAGAATCCCAGAAAATGTAAATTATTTACAGCCATCAAAATATATTTTATCTTTTGATAGGATTGGTTCATCTCAATATTTTTGCCAATCGGTAAATATACCTGGTGTTAATCTAGGACAAGCACCAATCTCAACTCCAATGTTAGACATTTTTGCTCCTGGTAATAAGATAACTTATAATCAATTAAACATTGATTTTGCCGTTGATGAAGCATTAGACACATGGCAACAAATACATTCTTGGTTTCGTTCCATTGCCTCTCCAGAGAGTTTTGAGGAGAGAAGAAGGTTAACTACTGTACAGAATCAATATAAGTCTAATTCATTAAAGTATTATTCTGATGCCACATTAACTATATTAAATAGTTTGAACAATCCAATTATAAGGGTTAATTTTGTGAATACTTTTCCAGTCTCATTGTCTGATATTATCTTTGATACTAAAATGTCAGCAGATGATATTGTATATGCTTCAGCCACTTTTGTGTTTGATTATCACCAATTCATTCCAATTAATGCTTAACATTGGCTTGACACGATAACATAAGTCGTGTTATAATGTAGATTTGGTGTTAAATTATTGAAAATATTATGGAAAATCTAGAACAAGTATTAAAGTATTGGGAAACAGATGCAGATATGGACCAGACAGAGCCTGGCAAAGAACTGCTGAAGATACCTAAACTACACAACAAATACCTCAGTATACTCACAAAGCATAAAATAGCCTCAAAGAAGGCACACTTTGATTATCTCCGTATGCGGAAAATTAAATGGGAATACTACACAGGTAAAATGTCCAAAGACGAATTAGATGAATATGGATGGACTCCATTTCAGTTTACACTTAAATCAGATATCACCACCTATCTAGAAGCAGACGGAGACCTAATCAAGTTGCTTGAGAAGAAGGTGTATCATGAAGAAACGGTATCTGTAATAGAATCCATTATGAATGAATTGAAACAAAGAACATGGCAGCTTCGTGATTTTATATCATGGGAAAAATTTATAGGAGGACAATAATGTCACACATCATAGCAAACTTACCACCAGTTAAATGTTTTATTCGTAGAGAGTTCCTCTATGACTTTGAAAAAGGACACGGAGAACTTGAACCTTGTTGGTGGATATCGTTAAAATCTCAGAGAAGTCAAGCATTTAGAATTGAAGCATATCTAAACAACTATGGTGCTCTCTATGATAAATTACCTTTACACGCCTATTGTTGGAAACCTATAGAAGGTGATCCATATCCTTTAGATTTTTTACAATTATGGAACAGTATGTCTTATGATATTACTGTGCTTAAAAAAGCAATGATAGCAAATATGAGATGTAAAATTAAAATGAAAGATGGTTCATGGTTAGAAGGTGAATATCTCTTTACTGTTGATAGTGC
>Ga0181358_1000460_pt1 | contig 18164 bp, 26 predicted proteins | sample Fa13VDMM110SD_FD_130096 | JGI IMG/M metagenome (GOLD analysis project Ga0181358, IMG submission 130096) | Freshwater viral communities from Lake Michigan, USA - Fa13.VD.MM110.S.D | ecosystem: Environmental > Aquatic > Freshwater > Lake | place: USA: Michigan | collected 2013-09-24 | reverse complement strand
GAGAATCGAATTAGCTAAAGGAAAATGTGACTATAGATGGATTATAGATGCCGATGATACTTTCTATCCAGAAAATCCCAATTTAAATCCTTTTGCAGGTCTTAATAAAGAACCAGATTGCTATCAGATTCTTTATAAACTTAATGCTTTACAATACCACAGAGCTCAATTAGTTAGATCTGATCAAGAATGGGTTATAAAAGGGTATTACACGAATACCTTCATTTAGAAGACAAACCGAATATCGTTCAAGGAATTATTCCTAATTCTTATGTTATAGCAGATATTTCCCCCCTAAAAAGAGCTTCTAGTCTAGAAGAAAAATATTCAAATGATGCTAAGATATTAGAAGATGCTCTAGTAAAAGAACCAGATAATGCTAGATATCAATTCTATTTAGCTCAAAGTTATAGAGATTCTGAACAATTAGAAAAATCGGTAGAAGCATATCAGAAAAGAGTAGACCTGGGAGGATGGGAAGAAGAAGTTTATTATTCAATGTACATGATTGCAAAGATTAAAGAAAAAATGGGAACCCCAGATGATGAAATTATTTCTCTTTATTCTAAAGCTTGGGAATATAGACCAAATAGATTAGAATGTGCTTTCCATGTCATGAGAAAATTAAGAGCACAAAGCAGATTTTTGTTATCTTTTGCTTATGGAGATGTTGCTATAAAGACAAAAGGAACATCGGATATTCTTTTCTTGGAAACAGAAATATGGCAATGGAGACTTTTAGATGAGTATGCATTAGCAGCTTATTACATAGGAAATCCAGAAGTGGCTTTAGAAAAAACATCAGCTATAGTAAATTCTAATTTCTTTAGCTCAATTCTTCCTGAAGAGAAAACCAGACTTATGAAGAACATTGAATTCTATAAGAAAGGTGCAGAAGAAAAAAATAGGAAGCTTAGAGAAATGCAAATATTACAAACCGCAAAAAAGTAAAATATGCCAACGTTTTCCGAAGAAATTGATTTTGTTATAACCACTTATGATTTTTTAGATGATTGTGATAATCATGAGATAGAAAATATTATTGATTATCTTGAAGAATTGGGTTACCTTAAAAATTTCAAAAAAACCACAGGAGGAAATGGGGGAATATCAGAAGAGGAATTTCAAGAAAGAATCGAAAAGCTTTCTATCCCTAGGCATAGGCTTACTTTAGAAGAAGAAGAGACCATTAAAAAAATTTCAGATAGACTCTAGATCATAATTTTATTTTTAGATATATAAGGCATGGGGGTAAAGATCAAGTCTTTTTACGAATTTATAAACGAGGATATTATTATCGATCTTCCGATCAATATTCCGACAGGAGAAATTCCTCCGAGAAACGAAGAGGGAAAATTTATGGAATTTGTCATGATGTACTCTGACCTGAAGATGGACCCAAAAAATCTTCAAAAACTGAAGGAGATGGACAAAGAATATGGGGAAGTTTGCTCGATTAGAAATTTAGACTGGAACAGAAAAAATTTAAACGAGGAAGAAGAGGAAAAGAAATTTTTTCAGCATCTGGAAAAGGGAAAGAGATATAACCCCGTCTTCGACCACAACCCTGAAATTTACACGGAAAACGGAATGATAGAAAAGGCCAAAGACCTAAGGGACAGATTTAAAATTTTTGAGTGCTATCTCTCCCAATTTTACGTCGAGAGGTTGGATTTCCTAGTTCAGTATGGAGAAGCTATGCTTATGGACAAAGGCTCTCAGGAGTACATCAATTCGATCGTCAAGATTTTTCCTCCGCCTGACAAGAAGTTAATTTCGGAAGCAGAGAGAATTATAGAAGAAAATCCCTACGAGGAGGTTAATGGGTCAGAAATAACCATAGATGCGAAAGAAATGAAGACTAAGATAGAAGGAGCACTAAAAGATCTGGGATATGATAAATGGAAGGTGAAGATTGTAAATACTATCACACCAAGGATGAACGTTAAGGACGAATACATCGTCAATATCAATAAAAATTCTAGTTTCTCAGAGAACGACTTTAAAGGTCTGGTTGAGCATGAGATTAAGGGGCACGTTGGAAGAAGATGGTACGGAGACAAAACCGGACTAATCCTATTCAGAAATGGCATCATGGGGAAGAATCAGTTCGATGAGGGTCTAGCAATCTACAACTCCTTATATAAGGTGGAAACCCCTAAACCCAATATCCTATTCAACATCTCCTTTATGGCAATTATGACGGGACAACTTCAGAACTTGGACTTCTTTGACCTGTTTCAATTTGGTAAAAAATACATACCATACTCCGACCGTAATTTATTTTACAAGCTTGCCCGAATGAAGAGGGTGTGTCACGACACCTCAGCTTTGGTAGGAGACTTCTACGAAAAAGATTATTTGGATGGATTTTTAAGGGTCTCCAAGATGAATGACAAGGAGAGAGAAGAAATCAAGAAGTTTAATATTGGACCTGGCAACTACCACAAATTGGACAACATAAAGGCCTTTTTGACCGTCAATGGGTTTATAGATAGGAACTTTTAAAATCAAATATTTTAAATAAAATAAGAAAATTTAAGATGACCTTAAATTATAATTTTATTTTTAGATATATAAAATAAAAAATATGAAAAACCTATTAGAATTTGAATCTTTTGATCCTTTAAACGAAGCATCATTAGTTCCTGTTTATAATAATGCTATGTACATAAAAAATCCTTCAATGGATCCGGAATCCCAGCACCAAGCAGTTGCAGTGGTTTCTGCAATAAAAAGCTTAATGGATAGAATGGAAGATGGAGAGATATCCAGAATTTCAGTTATCGCTGATATACCAACACAAGGTAAAAGAACTCCTTTGTATATCAGGGATAGTATAGAATCAGAAAAAAGAAGAATTGCAGGTCAAATGGCAAAAGAGCAAGGTAAAGAAATCACTGATCCAGAAGCTTTAGATTTTGATCGATATGGTAATAAAAGAAATTTCTTCTTCGATTCTGAATTTATAGTTGATGGAGTTATCGAAGGAACGAGCGGGAAAAAATATGTTATTGGAATTCCTGAATCCTTATATTCTAAAGCTACCAAAGACGAAGAATCTAGAAAATATTATTCTGTAGAAATTTCTCCAGAACAGATTGAAGAAATCTATTACGATCCAGCATAATCAAATCAATCGAAATAAAAAGAAAGCCTAAGATTTTAATCCTAGGCTTTTTTGTGTTTTTTTAAATCAGAAAAATTCTTATATTTATAAAAAACATATATGATAGATCGTAAACTTGGTTATTGCTGCATTAATTTAACCCTACAAGAATCTTTAAAGATTACAATAAATAGGGGAATGGTAAAAAGAACTTTTCTTGAAAGAGGAATTGTATATGCATCAGAGTTAGCTCTCGCTAATGTAAAAGACCTAGAAAAAATAACCAAATGGAATCACGAAAATGATATATCCATGTACAGAATGTCTTCCGATATGTTTCCCTGGTGCTCAGAATATGAAATCCCGGATCTTCCAGATTACGATGAAATTCTTTCCATAATGAAAAGAATTGGGGATTTTGTCAAATCGGTAGACCAAAGACTTACTTTCCATCCTTCCCCTTATTCGGTCCTAGCATCGGATAAAGATCACGTTGTCAACAATGCGATAAAAGAAATAAATCAGCATGGAGAAATGATGGATATGCTGGGTCTTGACAGAACCCCTTATTATCCTATAAATATCCACGTCAATACTACAAGACCTTCTAAAGAGGAATCCTCTACTAGATTCTGTAAAAACTTCGAAAGACTTTCCGATTCTGCTAAGTTACGTCTTGTTGTAGAGAATGACGATAAAACTAGCCAATTTACAGTTAAAGATTTAAAAGAAATGGTCCATGATAAAATCGGTATTCCTGTAACTTTTGATTTTTTACATAATAAATGTAATCCCTATACCGAAAACGAAAAAGAAGCTCTTTCGTTAGCTCTTTCTACTTGGCCAGAAGGTATTGTTGCTATAACCCATTATTCAGATTCCAGAAAAATATATGAAGATGAATCATCTAAATTGCTAGCACACACTGATTGGATTTGGAATGATATCGAAACATACGGATTAGATTTTTCTATAGAGTTCGAGGTAAAGATGAAAGATAAAGCTTTACTTAGATTTATAAACGAAAAAAGTTTAGTATAATGGAAAATAAAGACATGGCAAAAGAATTAAAAGATTTCGAATCCGAGATTAAATCTGGACAGATAAAAGATATTTTATATAAGCCAGATTCTGAAATGGAAGGGCTAATTAGATTAGATTTCCTTAAAGAAAAATATGGAGAAATTTTAATAGGTCAAATACTATCGGAAAATAATATTTTAATCTCTGACGTATCAAATCAGGATACTTTTCTTAAAATATGTAAAATTGCTGAATCTTAATATATAAATATATGTTTAATTCCGATGATAGTAGTCCGTTTTTATTTGGGTTTGGCAACGCACATCCCCAATTTTCTCTAATAAAGAAGCACATAGAAAGATCTGTTCAAGATCTGTTCCTAACTTCTCTTAGGGAACAACCAGAGGAAATGGTTTATGTTTTTACAGAAGAAGAACAGATAGAAAAATTTAAATCTAGAATTCTTTCATATTGGGAACAATATGAAGAGTATGAGATATGTCAAGAGGTATCCGAAAAAATTCAGGATCTAAAAGAAAGATGGAAAACAAGGGATACCGAAGTTGATTCTCTATCTCTAGAAAAAATAAAAGCTTTATTTAATTAAATGAAAGATTACTATAAAATATTAGGGATCTCTAGAGATTCGACACAAGAGGAAATAAAAAAAGCCTACAGAAGTCAGGCAATGAAATATCACCCAGATAAAAATCCTGGTGATTCTGCTTCGGAATCTAAATTTAAAGAGATATCTGAAGCATATGACATACTTTCTAATCCCCAGAAAAAGAATGAACACGATAACCCCGCGATGGGAGGAATGGGAGGATTTAAAGAATTTTGGAAAGGAAATCCTTTTCAGACAGGGGATTATTCATCATTTTTTAATCAGGGTCAGAGATCTACTTCTTCTGTAAAAGGAAGAAACATAAATTCCTATATTGCAATAACGTTGGAAGAGATGATGAACGGATGTGATAGGAAGGTAAAAGTTTCTAGAAAAGTTAACTGTAATTCTTGTTCAGGCACAGGAGGTAAAAACGGGGAAACCCTAGCATGCGGGCATTGTAATGGTGCAGGTGTAATTAGTAAAGTTGCACATTATGCATTCGGACAAATGATAATGGAAGAAGTTTGTGATCGGTGCTTAGGGACTGGCTTTAAAAGCTCTTCGGATTGTTCAGATTGTAGGGGAGAAGGAATAGTTACAAGAGAAGAAGAAATTGATGTTAGAGTTCCTAAAGGATCTATAGATGGTATTTCTTTTGTGGTCCCCGGAAAAGGACACTGTGTAAAGACCCCCGGAAACCCAGGAGATATGGTGGTTAAGATAGAAGAGTGTGTTCATATTTCATATAGAAGAGATGGGATAAATTTAATACATGAAAAATTTCTATCATTTAAAGAAGCTTGTTTAGGAACAGAAATAGAACTTCCGAACCTAAAAGGGTCAAAATTTAAAGTTAAAATAGAACCAGGAACTCCATCAGGTAAAATACTTAGATTGAAAGGAAGGGGAATACCGGAATTTAACGGAATATCCAATGGTGATATTTTGATTAAGGTAAACATATCCATACCTACCGAATTAAACGAAGAACAAATTAAAGCTTTAGATTTATTTTAATATGACTTATATTTTATTATTTTTATTAGGATGGGGAATAACATCCACTATAATAAATGGTTCCATATTCGATGGAATTAGAAATTATTTTACGGTTAAATCCCTTATGCTGGGAAAACTCTTTTCCTGTATAAGGTGTTTAGGGTTCTGGATAGGCTTTGTTATTTTTATTCCTTTAACCCATTTTAATATTATACCCCCTATTTTTCCTGAGGGTATACCTTATTTTATATCCCTTTTTTCTATGCCGATATTCCAAAGCAATTTTGGGGTTATCGTAGAATCTTTTTTAATTTTCCTAGTTAAAGGAACAAAATCTAATATCTAATGGCAGCTCCGTATTACAAATCCGACGTCACTGTAGTGTTTAAAGCTTCGAATAGAGCTAATTCAAAAATCAAAATAAAAACATACAGAAATAGATCAATAGATGATGTTTTATCAAGCAATAAAATGGTGGGAGTTCCTTTGAATGCAGTCATCTTGGAAATGGGAATAGGTGATAGCTTTGAAGGCTATTGGAAAAAAAAGTATAAGCTAAAATAACGAAACAATACAAAATAAATCAGTAGAATAATAAAATATAAAATAATGAAAATTAGAATTACGAGTATCCCGAATCTTATTACTTTTTTAAAGAGACTTAAAAGCGTAGAGAAAAATGTTATCCTTGAAGTTACACAGGATAAAATATCTTCAAAAGTTCATACCCCTGATAAAGCGGTTATGAAGTACTCAAGTTTAAATTTCAACGAGGTATTTGAAGGAGAGATAGAATGGAATGGTAAAGATAAAATCAAGATAGGTCTTATCGACGTAGGACGTGTAATAGATGCGTTTAAGCACTTTCGGCCAGAAGAAGATGTTTTCCTTGAGTTAACAGTTCAAGAGGACGGAGGCGAATATATCACATCAGAAATGAGGTTAATTTCAAAATCCCTAAAGATAAAACTTAAATGTGCAGACCTAGGTTTACTTTCTTATGTTTCAGATGAGATCTTACAAGTAGTTCATTCCAAAGATGATTACGTAGGTAAATTTAAAATCTACCAATCTGATTTTAATACGGTACTTTCCCTTTGCGGAATGGAATCTAATTCAGAGGAGATATTAAATTTCGACTTGACAAAGGAAGATGTTTACGGCCACGGGGATTCTTTCAGATACAAATTAAGTTTAGCTTTGAATGAGATCTCGATACAAGGAGAAAAAATGACTTCTTCAATCTATAAAAATCACTTAGGATACATGGAGCAAGAAACTTGTCAGGTTTATCTACATGACAATAGAATAGTTCTAGATTCAGAAACAAGCTCAACTTCAATTGCTATAGGAATCGTAGAAAAATAAATATGGAGATAGCAGAAGAAATAAAAAATCTAAAAGAAGAGATACGAACTTTAACTTCTCTAAAAAACGAGTACAAAAACGAAGAGCAAGGAATTAAACTTACGATGAACTCTATCTACGGAGCGATCGGGAATAACTACTTTGCATGTTTCAATCCGGATGTAGCAGAAGCAGTTACACTACAGGGACAGGATTTAATAAAATATTCCTCGATGCTCATTACGAGGTATTTTCACCAATTCTGGCATTTAGATACTGAATTACATCAGAAATTAGGTATATCAACTCCTAAGAAAGTTATTAGACCGATAGTTGTTTATGGTGATACGGATTCCAATTATGTTTCTTTTCAAGAGGTTGCAAAATCATGTGATTACGAAGGGGATACAAAAGAACTTGTTCTTAAGATAAATGAATATAGACTAAAGGATTACCTTAAGAAATCTTTTGAGAAGTATTCGGAAAAATGGAATACCAAGAACTACCAGGATTTTGAAATGGAAAATCTTTCTCGGAGTGGATTATTTCTGGGGAAGAAGAAATATGTCACCGATCTAATCTATGAAGATGGAGTTCATATAGAATCTCTTTCTAGATTAAAAATAATTGGGGTAGAAATGATTAAGGGCGGAACCCCTAATTTCGTAAGAGAAAAACTTACATATCTAACTAAATATATTTTTACCAAAGGAGCTGATTTCTCATTAAGAGATTTTGTACAGGAATTAAAAGCCATAAAGCAAGATTTTAAAATGCAAGAGCCAAAAAATATATCTAATGCGATATCGGTAAATAATTATGAGAAATTTATCTTAAACGATACCACTGGATTTGAAGTAGGAAAAGGATGCCCTATACATGTTAGAGCTTCAGGATATCATAACTATCTTCTTAATAGTTCGAAATACAAAGGCAAATATCAGTTAATAAAAAGTTCACAGAAAGTTAATTTCTATTTTGTAAAAACCAAATCTTTTAAGGATAACAATGTTTTTGCATACCCCCAAGGAACTTTTCCTTACGAATTTGCTCCCCCATTGGATTATGATGAGCAATTTACTAAAACAATTTTGGATCCTATCAATAGATTTATCGAAGCAATGGGTCACAATCCAATAAGCCCTAATTTATTCATGGTTAAAGTTCTTTTTTAATATGGGATTTAATAAAAAATATTTACCACCTATCGAGAAAATGTTAGAAGCTAGAAAAACATACGATAGTGATTCCGATTTTCTAAATAAATACATAGGAAAATATGATTGCTTAATAGGATCTAGGGAATCTATAGATTATTTAATGAAATTAGAAAAAAAAGAATGTCAGCAGTAGAAAAAATACTAGGTCGTTATCAATACTCAGAATATAAAAGAATAGTGTATTATGAGATGTGGATAATATTAGAGAATAAAAGAAATTTTATCCAATTCGATACCCCTGATGTAGATAAAAAAATTAGGATTTCTGAGATATGTGATTTTCTTTATTTGGAAAAAGATATGGAAAATTATAATAAAATGAATAATATTTTAAAGATTCTCCAAATCAGAGAAAATATACATTCCATCTAATTTTTATTCTTTCTTTTTTAGATATATAATATCAAATTAATCAATTAAATATTTGATGGAAAATAATAAGGTTCTAAATTTTTTATCCTTTTTAAACGAAGCCAAAGGGGGTAGGAAAAAAGAAAAAATAAAAATAGTTGTCCTTACCGGAAATTCAGAGGATAACAAGACCGCAGATTCTTTTGTTAAAGAATCTAAAAAAAGAGGGTTTTCTTGTTATCTCGTAAATGTTAACCAATCCGTGCTTAAGATAGGCCAAAAAGAAAAAGACCTTATCGAGGATGGCGGGAAGGAATTTGAAATAAGCAAAGAGGATACCGTATTTATTCCGAGGAGAGGAGTAATTAATAATTCATATACTAGAAAAATAATGCTTCATCTACAAAAAGCTGGGTATTTTACTTTGAATTCTTTGGAATCTATGGACGTTTGCGAAAACAAATACGTCACTGCACAGGTAATGGAAGAATATAATTTACCAGTTCCAAAGTATTCTTTAATACAAAACGAAGATTATCTAGACGTAGCTCTTAATGAGATAGGCGGAAAATTTCCAGTCATAATGAAACTTCTATCTGGTACCCAAGGGATTGGAGTTTCCATAGTAGATTCTTATGCTTCCTATAAATCTGTTTATCAGACAATAAAAAAATTAAATCCCACCTCTGAAATACTAATTCAAGAAAAAATAGATTCTAATTTTGACCTTAGAATCCAGGTAATAGTTAAAAATTTAGGAAAAATAAATTACAAGGAAAATCCAGATAATTTTATAATTCTTGGTGCTATGAAGAGGAAAGCCGTCAAAAAAGATTTCAGAACTAATTATTCTTTAGGCGGACAGGTTGAGGAATACAATCTATCAGAAAAACTAAAAGAAATAGCTTGTAATGCAGCAGGAGCGGTTGGGTGCCATTGGTGTGGAGTTGATATTATGATAGATTCGGGATCCAAAAAACCTTATATTCTGGAGGTTAATTCTTCCCCAGGTACGGAAGGAATATCCAAAGCGATAGGTGTTCCTATAGTTTCTAAAATTATAGACTATATAGAAGATAAAGATAATTGGGTTCTCCCCGAATACTCTATAGGGTATTTAGAAACAGTTTCTGTTCCAGGCATAGGTGAAATGGTAGCTAAATTTGATACTGGAAATGGGGGTGTTGCATCTTCTATGCATGTTGATAAAATAGAGAAAAAAGGAAAATACATAGTTTGTAATATTGGTTCCAAAACTGTTAAATACCTTATATTGGACACTACAAAGGTAAGAACAGGTAAAGTAACGGCATTAAGATATATCATAGAAACTGATATAGAGTTTAACGGAAGAATTTATAGAAATGTTAAGGTTTCTCCTGTAGATAGAACAGATTTTAGTACCCCGTTTCTTGTAAATAGAGGATTTATGCAAAGATTAGGGGTAAGCGTAGATCCAGATAAGAAATTTACAATTACTTCTAAATTATCAGGCTACGAAGAAAAAGAAAGTAAGGGAAATTCTAAAGGAGGTATAAATTTTGAATAATGGAAAAAATCCCTAAGGGATTAACCTTTGGACTTGATCTGCTTGTGTGTATTGGAAAGTAGGACCAGGGGAAAGTACAAAAGATAATCCTTCTCCATCTGATAGATCATAAAGTTCTCTTATATAATCTTCAACCTCTTCACATTTTTCCATTTCAATCCCTACTTTTTTACAAATAATGCTTGAAATAGACAACAAGGTTTCTTCGAAATTTTCAGAATCCTGGAAATTATGATATTTTTCATATTTCTCCAGGAATTCCTTAATCTCTTTTTTCTCTTGATCTGTAATCATTTTGATTAATCCTCTGTGGTCTTACCCAGATTTTTTCTGATAAGTCTCCTGATATAATGGGATACCGATATAGGAGCTTCGCCTTTGGAAAGAGCTTCTTTGGAAATCTTTCTCGTAAGATCGGTTAAATCTTCTTCTGAGATTAAAACCTGAAGCTTTTCTGTTTTTTCTTGACTCTTTTTAGACATATTGTTTTTATTTTATATATCCGAATTGAATTTTTTTTCCTTTACCGACGATATTTTATTTTGTTCAATACTACCGCTTCTCGAAATATTACAAATTGCTAAATACAATAAAATTAAAGCCCGTACTGAACTTTACGGGTTTTTTTGTGTTTACCTCTTATCGTAGATGTTAACTTATTAGACGTGATCTAATTCTAACCTATTAGATTTTTTTATTTCGATATTTTTCTTATATTTATAGAAATTAAAAAATGAGGAATTTTATAGATATCAATAACATTTATCCCGATTATTTGGAATCTGATAACTACATGATATTCAAAAGGATTCTTACAAAGGAAGATATAGAATCCTGGAAGGGGAATATAGGGGAAATCCATAAGGATGAAGTTCATCTGGGAAAAGAATATTTGTTTTTATCCCATAAGGGTTTACAAAAAACAATGATGTCTAACCATGAATCCGAAACCATAACAAATCAAAAATTTATAGATTCTGCAAAAGGGGATGTCTTAATTTTTGGGCTAGGATTAGGGCTTATAATTTTTCCTCTGCTGAAAGAAATAGCGATAAATAAAATTACCATTATTGAATTGGATAAAGGGCTAATTGATATGGTTTCCCCTATAATTAGATTCCAGGACTCCTCAAGGAAAGTTAAAATTATTAATGCCGATTCTTTTTCTTGGGAAACCCAAGAAAAATTCGATACTATTTATTTTGATATATGGGAAACTATAGATGAAAAAGCTTATATAGAAATGGAAATTTTAGAAAAAAGATATCAAAAAAACCTGAAAGAAGAAGGATGGATTGATAGCTGGTGTTCAGAATTAAATAATAAAAATAAAATCGAAAAATAATGAAAGAAGAATTACCAATACCATTAGTAGAAATAAAAACCACTTGTAGAACTTTTCAACTAGGGTCTGAACCTGAACTTATTCACGTAATTAAAACCGGATTTAAGAATAGATATATGATCGTTCACGAGGATGCTTATGAATTCTATCTAGGTAAAGTGGAATTTAAGACAAAAGAAGAAATTAAACAGATCTATAATATAGAAGTATAATGGAATATCCTGGACTCTACGGAAAATATACGATAGGCATAAAAATGTCTAGATACGGTAACGGCCAACACAGAATGGAATTTATAGATTCTGAAGATGGTTTTTCCGTTCTCATTGCAAGTGTTGCTATAGATGAATCCCTTGAATCGGACCAAATAGCAATAAAAGACTATTCTGAAAATGAAGGGGTTTTAAAATTCTTAATGGAAAAAGGTATTGTATCTTCTCCTTTAAAGTATTTTAACAGCGGATTTGTTAGAATACCTATATGTAAGATAAACGAAACTTTCTTAAAATAGAGTATATATAATTAAATGAATGGGCCCGTATTGGAATTGACGGGCGGAGGTAGTTCTTTGAAATGCAGGCCGTGTTAGATGGAAACACGATAATCACCTATCAACGCTATAAACGGCAAAACAATCAACAGCGAGGATATGATGAGTATCCCCACTTCTATTACAGCACCAGTTGTTGTAGCTGAAGAGGCAGAGTTGCTATTAGCAGCTTAACCACTGAGTCGCACTTACTCAGGAAAAGAAATGTGCTGGTGGAGTTCGACCTATCCTTAAGGTCGGCCTTGGAAACCAGGTTAATACCGGGAATCCTTTGACTGAGCATTAAGTCACAAAAAGAAATGCAAACCATTGGTTGTTTGGTTAACGATGGTGAAGAACTAACCAACTATTTTGGCACTTTAGAAAAAATGCCTAAGCCTGTGAATGAATTTCTTGAACATTCGATCCGGACGAGGGTTTAATTATGGACCCACTCATTAGTGATAATGAGTTAAAAATTGGGTGAATTGCTGGAACGCTAAGTCCTAATGGATATGCCAATCAGCAGCCAAGCCCGGGGTACACCCCGGGAAGGTTCAGAGACTACCGGAGAAGTAAAGCCTTCTTAATAACCGGGATTAGCGCCCAACACCTTATTAAGGTGATGATATAGTCCAAGCCATCTGGAAACATTTGGATTTCTTGCGAAACCCTCCGGGTCCACACGTAACCCCTCTTCGGAGGGGTTTATTTTTGGGTTCAATTTAAATCGGCTCCATGATATATAGAATAAAAATATGTATAAATGTAATCAATGCGATAAAATTTTTGAAATTTTCCAGGATAAAGCAAATCATGTTAGGTGGTATCATACGGAAATGACCGATAAAAAGAAGAAAAATCTTTCTGAAGGGGCTAAAAAATCTAACGAGGCAAGATTTGGTAAATACATTGAAGAAAAATGCACCTGTTCAAAAATTGGATGTACTAATAATATATGTATAAGATATAGGGAAGGTAAGAGAAAGGGAAAATATTACTGTTCTAGATCTTGTTCTAATAGTAGAGGAAAAATGTCAGAAGAGAATAAAAAAATTATATCATCCAAAATATCAGAAAAATGGAAAGAGGGAGTATTTGATAATATACTAGAAAAATCACAAAATAGAAAATTTTCATCAAAGAACGAAAGATTAATAGTTAATTATTTTAAATTAAATTTTCCTATGGATAAATGGAAATCCGGGGGAATGATATTACATAAAGGATATAGAATATCGAGGGATCTATATTCAGATGTACTAAAAGTTTGTTTTGAGTATGACGGGATATGGCATTTTAAAGACATAAATGGCCAGTTGGAAGATAAAATAAACAAGGATAAAGCATTAGAATCCTGGTGTAAAGAAAAAAATTACAGAATAGTAAGAATACAGGAAGAGTTTTTTAAAGATACAGGACAAATATATGATCTAATATATAAAAGAAAAGACCTGGTAATAAAGTTAGGTAACAAATATATTATCTAATTTTTTAAAAATTTGAAACATTTTTAAATAAATTAAGTAATAAAAAATTCTGATATATAATGAAATAATGTGCCCGTATTGGAATTTACGGTTTAAAAGATTCAGCTGAAGAAATGGATGCTTCTGCTAAAGCTGCACACTAATAATTAAAAAACTAATAATTAAAAACTAATGGGTTACGTTAAATTATACGAGCAATGGCTCTCCGAGAAAATGATAGATAAACAAATTTCAGAACCAGTTGGTATCGCCGTACTAGGCGCGCCAGCAGGAGGAAAGTCTTATTCTATTAAGAAACTGATAGACATTACCAATGATTCTAGAATAGAAAGAACTCTTAAAAAAGGGGTAACTCTTACGGTAGATGTATTAAGAGGTGAATTTTTAAGTAAAGATCCTGTTGAACAGCTAACAGGATTTGCTAAAACTTTTTACTTAATGAAGCAAAAAGCTGCTGGTAATGAAGCTGAATTTGGAAAATGGTACACTGATATTAAAAATCTATGGGCTGGAAAATTTACGCAGTTACTTCCGGACTTAAAAATATCAGTTGAAAACGATCAACTTCTATTTAACGGAAAACCTGCATTAGATAATTTATCAGATCTTGATAAAGTGGAAAGTAAAGGTTTGATTGATAAATTGGACAAGTATAATGACTATAAAAGAGTTGTTAGATATTTCCAAGAGATGAAACAAGAAGATGCGATAAAAAATAAAATGGATGTATCTTATGATGAAGCTGGTGATGAACCTACTAAAATAGTTTCCAATATAGACAAACTTCATAAAAAAGGATATGTTACTGACGTATTTCTTATTCATCCTAAAAATGTAGCTTCTAATCTAATCCAAAATTTCTTTAGAGTAGTTACCGGTGGAGATGGGGGTAGAGATTCTAGTTCATCAATAATTCAAGCATATACAGATATAGAAAGGAATAAAGGTCTATATGCAAAAAATTCTGAAGAAGCCATAAAAGTTAAATCTGATGAACTTGAAAAAGCTTCGGCTCCACTGCAAAGAGCAAATGTTCAAGATGATGGAAGAAGAGGGGATAAACCAATTGACTTATTTATTGAAGTTCAGCCAATGGAACCGGAGGTTGCATTTAAAACTTTTTCTGAAAAACTCGATCCTGAACAAAAGAACATTTTTGTAGCTTGTCTGAAATATGCTAAAGGACTAAAAGATGTGCCAACTGAGGCAATCAATAAATTAGAAGAGCTTACAAAATCTATGAGTAATACTGAAGCACTTAAAGTTCTTATGGATACAGCTGCATCTAAAAAGTATATTTCCCAATATGGTGGAATAACTCCAGATTTAGTATCAAAAGCAGAAAAAACTTTACGTTAAATGAAAAGAATTATCGGCTTAAAATCATTTGATGAATTTATCTTAGAATCTTCTTCTATACAGCATTTAAAATTTTATGTTGATATGGATGGTGTATTGGCTGATTTTAACGGAGAAATTAAAAATTCAGAAGTTGGAAACAAAGTCGAAGAGCTTATGACTGAAGTTAGATCTTGGATGGTTAATAACTATCCAGATAGAAAATGGAGAACACTTCATGACATATCCGATTTGAAAGAAGAAAATAAAGATTTTTCTAAACTTTATGATAAAATTTCAGTAATAATAAAAACTGAAGCTAGAAAGAGTGGATTCTTCAGGAGGTTAAAAGTTATTTCTGGAGCATTCGATATTATCAGCTCTGTAACAGAAGTTTCTGGAAAATTACCTACGATCTTAACGGCTTGTATTGGATCTCCATATTGCGAATCTGAAAAAATAGATTGGTTAAAAGAACATTTTCCTGGAATGTATGAAGGTGTAATCTTTGAACAGAAGAAAGAAAAGTATGCAAATGAAAATAGTGTACTGATAGATGACAGAGAAAAAAATGTGGAAGACTTCAGCAGGGCAGGGGGAATAGTTATTCATGCTTATGATAATGACCCGAAACGTACGGTGAAGATGATAAACGGTTTAAAATAAATTGATAAATTAAATTTTATCCGATTGAAGCAGACAGTTGTCTACTTTTTTGTGGGCTAAGCTTTGATATTGAAGTGTGCTAGATCGCTAGGTTTTGCTTGATCAATAGGCATCACCTTAGATACTGGTGATCCTGGATGAAATCTTTTGACAAGTCCGTTTGGTTCCTGTTTGTACTCTACTGCCATTAGTCCAATAGCCGGTTCTGTGTAGCTGCTGAATCCTAGGGGTTTATCAGCTTTGCCAGGATTTAGCCTTGTGTATGTTGGAAATGCATCACCGTAGGTTGCTGGACCCCATTTGCCATCTTTGTATATGACCCACACATGTTTGTCATTCTGTGTTTTGGATAAAGATATCTTGTAGCCTTTATCTAGCAGATGCTCATATGACATCATTGAGTCCATATCGTCCTGTGGTACAAACATGCTGTTTGGATACCATTCCTTTAAGCCAGAATCTTCACTAAGGGCGTGTGCTGATTTCCATCTCTTGGTCTCGCCCTTCCCAGATAACAGGTACTTAGATCCTTGTGCGGTCTCGAAGTATGTAGTGATTGGCGATAGGGTGGGAGATACGAGCTTACTTGTACTCTCATATAACTTATATGGTCTAATGTGCTTCGTGCTCTATATATCCATCTCTACTATCAACTTCTATAAGAGACGGAACAATTGATATGTGCCGGGCTGGGAATAAAGACCGAAAAGGCCCATTGGTTACTTGATGGTGAATTGGAGTAAGTCTTTATAAGCTGTGTCTTCTCTAAATGAGAGCATCTAAATAATCGAAAAGGAGTTTGACGTCTGGGATGGTCTGGGATTTCTGTGCCAGACGCTTGCCTAGATCTGAGAATGAGTTTCGTGTATCTATAGGATCTTGGATGCCAGAGACTGTAATCATCTGGTCACCTATAAAGAACTTCTCTCCTTTGGCTTCGCCCACAAAGTTGGGGTTGATGTAGACCTCGAACTCGCTCATCCCCTTTTCCAGGATTGTTTTTTCGAATCTGATCACCTGAACGAGTATGTTCACATTGCTTCTCTTGTCCTTTATCTTGTAGCCATACACCAGTCCATAGTAAAGATGCTTCCACTCATCATAGTCTGCTTCACCATAAGGCCAAAGATGACTATTCAGTTTATAAACATTCTCCAGAGGGTCGAAGAACTCCTCCTCACTAAGCCCTTTGGCGTACATGATATCTGCACCAACCACTAGGTTTGGTGACCATAGATAATCAAACTTCTGCACATAGTCTGAAGCCCGTAATATCTCAAAAAGCAACTCCTTAAGCTCATTCGTATCCGAGTAGTCCTCATATAGCTTTAAATGTTTCATTATGTTATATATCTATTTGGTGTTCGGGTCGGTTCACTATCTTCCTATAAGAGACGAAACAAATGTGTTATTTATTCGAAGAATCTGGACGGGAAAGAGTAAAACATTAAAAATTCTCCAAAATGGGATCCCGGGGAATAAAAAATCGACTAATATCGAAACATTTTTAAATAAATTAAGTAATAAAAGTAAATTAAAGGAAATCATGGGAAAACATTCATTATCATCTAAAGGCCTATCGTTATCACAGGCACAATCTATTTCCAATCTTTGTAATCAAAGATCTAGAGATATCAATTCAAAACTATCTACCGTTAATAATTTCTCTAGGGATTTAAAGATAGGGGAAGAAACTTATGTTGAAACTGTGGGTATTCCAATGCCAGCAAACGTGGTAGATCTTCTTCTTGAGAAGGCAGAGCTTCATTCAACCCAAGCTTTCCTGATGGAAAATATAAAAGCTAAGGATGATTTGATTAGATCAATTCAAAAAGAAGTTTTTGATTACAATTTAGAAGTTCCTTATCCACAAAGAGAAAAATTAGAATTGTTTAGAGAAGAGTCACACAAAGACGAGTCTTGGGCTTGGGATCAGCTAAAAAGTTCAGAGTATAATGAATATCTTGAATCAGAAGCTTTTGCTTCTCATATAGGACAATTTATCCATAAAGGAGGGGTTCTTGATAAATTAAGGGGAGAATTACCTACTATTAAAACCCTGGAATGGATGGAAGTAGAAGACGGTAAGAAAACCCCTATGAAGGTTAATATCCATCACAATTCTGAAGAATTAATGGTCCTTCATGAAGAGTTGGCAAGGCATCACAGAAAATATGAGCAAAGGGTTAACTACTTTAAGGCTAAAATTAAGAGCCTTTTGACCTCTAAAAATTCTGAAATTTCTAGGTCCAATTCAGAAAAACAGAATGAGATTAATTCCAAAAATAAAGGAATATTAGAAGCATACGAAAAAGAATGTAGCAAATGGGAGGGTAAAAATTCTAAAGCTCTTCACTTATTTGAAGAGAAAAGACAAAAAAGAATTTCTGAAGCTGCAGTAATGAGAATAGATGTAGATGGAAGATTTCAGAAAACCATCGACACATTCTTAAGTTCTTTGGATTAATAAAACTGGGGTAAAAGAGAAATAGGCAAAAGTCGATTTTCTCTTTTTTTGCGATCGAAGAATGGGGACTTATAACTATAAAATCTTATGGTATAAACTACACAAATCGCCGGGGATCAAG
>Ga0181358_1000457_pt1 | contig 18214 bp, 17 predicted proteins | sample Fa13VDMM110SD_FD_130096 | JGI IMG/M metagenome (GOLD analysis project Ga0181358, IMG submission 130096) | Freshwater viral communities from Lake Michigan, USA - Fa13.VD.MM110.S.D | ecosystem: Environmental > Aquatic > Freshwater > Lake | place: USA: Michigan | collected 2013-09-24 | reverse complement strand
CAGATCCTGTTAATGCGTTATATACATCTAAATAATATTTACCACTTACACCTGTTTGTTGTGTAGATGATGTATAGTTTGCGTTAGCATCCAACGAACCAGTATCACCACTCCATATTCCAGAAGTTACGATTTCAGTTCTATTTGTTACCTTATCAATTGTTCCAAATTTCTTGTAAATACCATTAGAGATGGTAGTTATATCTGCATTAATTTGTTCACCTTGACCCAAAAATTGGTTTACGATGTTTACTAATTCGTTTGTATCGACCGGAGTTCCTGCGGTGTTAGCTGCACCTGCCAAGTATTGTGATAAATTACTTGCTAATAGGGCTCCTCTATTGTCTCTTATTACTGCCATAGTTTAATTATTGTACATATGTTACGGTTATTGGAATCGTTTGTGAACCACCGGTTTCATTACCATAAACAGTTATTGTTGTTCTGATAGTCGAAGTTAACGATGGATTTGGAATAAACTTAAATGTTAATCCCTTTGCTACAGCGGCTGTTGCCGAAACATCATCTCCAATAAATACTGGAACAGTACCTACATCTGATGTTACACCTTCACCCACAATATCACCTGCATTTTTATTAGAAAGGATAATTGTATATCCTAATCTTCTATTTCCTGCCGGAGATGTAGTTGGTGATAAAGCAACTTCACCACTTTTTTGATTAACTGAAATATTAGGAACACCAAATTCAACAACAGGAATTCTAGTTGTATTTTTTGGAAGAGTTACTAACTTATACTTCATTACTTGAGTTTCATCAGGAGAAGCTTCTAATACAGGCATATTTTTAATAGCTGCATCATAGTAAGCTGACCCTAATGGGTGTGCTGGTTCATAAAGCGTATAATCAATTTCATCATCTGCTAATGCAAATTGAGTGATGTTCAAACCACCCCCTGCTGCTAGTTTTTCTCTACCTTTTTTTGTTAAGATAGCATCTACTGTTAATTCGGTATTACTTAAATATCCCATTGTTAAATTATTTCTATTTTAATAATAAATATAGTTTTTATAATAATCCGTTATTCTACTTCCAAAATTGGTTCACTTGCATCTCTACCTGCTTTATTTACTCTTAAAGTATTAGGGTTAGTAATAAATGTTTCAACTGGATCTGTACCATCTAAGGTAGTTGCTGCAGTATTTTTTGACCCTAAAAAATAAGAATTTTGTAATCCTTTTGTTAAATCAGAAGTATTTCTATAATGTGTTGGTAAATATCCACCTAAAGGGGTTACTTCTACTATACTACCCGTTCCAGCGTTAATAACTTTTGAACCTGAATATGGTTGTATATTTAATTTAGTTTCAAAATATACAGAAGAAGTTAACTCTACACCACCTCTTGGGTCACCTTGTCCATTTATTTTTACTTTAAACTTAACAACATCTCTTACTTTTCTTTCTTTAATTAAATCAACTTTAATTCTTTCTTTAACTCTTCTTCCATTTTCATCAAAATAAGTTCTAATAGCATGTCCATTTTGTGCATAAATACCAAATCCTTTTGTTTCATAATCACTTTGACCTACTATTGTGTTTATATCATATATATCTATTTCACCTAAAATAGTTGCATCACCTAAGCCAGCATCTATTGTAACATTTTTTTGATAATATTCTGATGTTAAGTTAGTTTCAGTATTTGTATCTATTAATGAATTGTATTGATAATTACTTGCTTCAATTCTATCTAATGATGCTGAAATAATGTTTGCTTGATATTGATTATTTTCTCCAATTAATTCGTAATTAGAATTTGCATCTAATGTTACTTCTTTTTGGATATTTTCTGAAGTAAGTATAGTAGTATCTCCATAAGAAATATTAACTTCTTTTTGATATTCATCAGCAGAAGGTTTCTTTTGAGAAACTTTATTTCTTTCTAAAATATGCGGTTCAATTAAAAGACCGATAGTTGCTTTAACTCTTGCAGGCAACATCTTTTTAATATCATCAAACATTGATTTCTCATATAGTTTGATTAAATTAATATATGCATAAATATCTCTACCATCGAATCTTTGGAAATAATAATTTCTCAAATCATCTAAACGTTTATAGTTTGATTTGTATCTATCAGCTGGGTCACCAATGTAGTTATCCAAATTTAAACCACCAAATGATTTTGCAATATCAATATTTAATTCTTTTGTTGGTGAGAAAAATAATCCCACTCTATTTGAATCGGTTGGAGATTGGTCAAATGCTTTTTTAGTTGCTCTACTCTTAGAAGATAGGCTTCCAATTAATTCTTGAGATTCAAATCGGATTTTATTTGTTGAAAATCTACTTGCTCCTCCATCAGGATACTCCATTACAATTGTTCTATCAATTGCTTCAAAATTAAATGGATAAGAACCACTACTTGGAAAGTTATATGCGGATGCAGATAATAAAGCAGATGGTATTTCAGAAAATATAGTAGAACCTGATATTATATTTACTTTTCCTATTTCTAAATCATTTCTTGTAACACTTCCACTAAAATATATGTTTGTATCAACATTTATTAATGAAGATGATAAAGCTAAATTCTTTGGATATTCAAAATCTAAACGGAAATATAAATCAGCAGTAGATGCCGAAACACTATTACCATTTATCATTTCAGGGAATGAAACGTGCTCATAAAATCTATTAGTATCTAATACTTCTGACCATATACGGAATTCATCTACATTACCAATATAATTTCCACCTAATTGTAAAGTAGAACCATTATTCCAATTATTTGAAACTGAGGCTGTAATTGATTCTTGGAATATTGTCTTTTCTTTATCCGATTGTCTAATATCTAATTTTAATCCATTAGAACCACTACTAACAGATACACCAAAAAATCTATCATTAAATATTGGTAATAATGATGATGAAATTGTATTTAAAGATGAATCAGAACCTTGATAAGTAAATTTAACTCGTCCATATGTTGAATCGGTTGAGCCGCTAAGGTATAATCCCCAACTACTTCCTGATATCAATTGATATTCTCTAGAATATGCCGGCTTTACAAACATCTCAATTGTATTTGGATTTCTACCTTTATTGGTAGGTTTCCATTGCATTTGAATATTAGAACCACTTACCATATTAATAGCTGTGGTTATATTATCCATTATCAATTTACTTTTTGTTGTTTCCGTTATTTCAGGTCCACCAAATTCTAAAATTGAAAGATTTGATGATGGAATGCCATAACAAGCCATCATTGCATAAATACCTCTTTTAGTTCCTTTATGTTTTAAAAGATATGGTAAGTTATTTACAATTCTTCTCCATACTTCATATGTTCTTTGTTTTGCTGGGTTGGTATTTTTTATATTACCATTGGCATCTAATCCAAATGTGTATTCCCATAATTTTGAATCAGCTGCTAGGTTTTTAGCATCCCAATTAAAAGATTTTAATGTATCAAATAATAATTTATCAGATATACCATCTTTTGATTTGTATCCTAACCCTCTACTTTTTTCAATTGCTTTTGTATAAAAATATATGTTATCAAAGTGATGTCCAATCATTGAAAAGAAGAGAACTAAATTAGCATTTTCTTCATTATTTACAATATATTGTGGTATATTATTTTGAACCCAATTTACATTATCTATATCATATTGTTCTGATATTTCTATTACGTTATCATACCAATTACTAACTTGTGTATCAGTTGATAACAAACGAGTTGGGCCATTGTGTGGCCAAGTCATTGAATTGCTTGTTGATAATGTATATGATGATGATGTATATAAAAAATTCTCAAATCCATCGAATCCTTTTAATATTTCATTTTTCTTAATGTTATATTTTTCAACTTGCTGTAAAGCTGATATAGAAGCATTCCAAGAAGATGTTTGTGCATTTAATATTGCAGTTTCATATCCTTCTAATAATTGTACTTTATATACAAAATTATCAACTCTTTCTTTTGCGGAACTAAAATGTACAAAGTTATTCCACAAATAAGTAGAACCACTTACATAATCTACATTTAAATTTGAAGTATCAATTAAAGATGCACTTAAATAAGTTTGAACTAATTCTGTCGAAGATGTAGAGCCACTTAAAATTAAATTATCTAATGATTCGTAATTAGTAGATTGCCCTTTTACAAAATCTACTTCAATATCAAAATTAGGTCCTTTTAATGGAGGACATTTTAAATCACTTTGTTCTGATAATATTACCGTTTCTATTAATGGATTAGTTAATAATTTTGTAATCCAAAACGTAGAATTTGATTGTATATTAGCCGGTAATGGTGAATATAATTTTAATATTATAGAATCAATTTTATCTTCTCTTTTTATAATTTGATTTCCAAATTCATCTTCAGATTTTTTAGATAAAGTCCAATCATCATTTTCCCAAGAAGAAATTAAAGTTTGTTCATTGTTACCAAAATTTGCAAGATGAGTAAGATATTTACTTTCTTTTTCTGGCTCAATTACTTTTAATTTATCAAAAAATGCATCAAATAAAGCTTTACCAAATATATCTTCATCCAATTGAATAACTGGCAATATTAATTTTGTAACTACTTGATAATCGTTACCAATTAATTCTTCAGCTCCGCTTCTATTATATGGTTTTAATGTTAATGTAATATTATCACTACCTACCCAATTTGGATAACTATCTCTTAACTTTTTAAGATTAATTTTTAAATTATTATTTGCAGGTTGGTTTGAAAATATTTTAACTAAACTATTATCTTTTAGTTTTAAAAATATATCAACAGACGATGCTGAAAATGTTGAATATTTTAATTCATATTCAATATTAAAATCCGAAAACGATGGTATATCTATTAAATCTGCATATGTTGTTTCAGTAATAGATGGAAAATCATTAATAGCTGTAAAGGTTAATAAAGCATCTGCTCTACCCCCTGTACCAAATCCTGCACTAGTAGGAACAAATATAATTCGTTTTGAACCATATTCTTCTTTAAAATCTTTTTGAAAGTATAATGTTACTTGTCTATCAGCTGCAGAAACATTTAGTACTTTATCAGCTGAAATATAAACTAATACATTTTCAGCATTCTCTGTAAAAAATGGTATTGTTATTGATTTTTCAACATCGGAATCTCTTACTTTAACATCGTAATTGGTTTCACCTAATCTAATAGTTGGTTCTGCAAAAGTAATTACTTTTTCACAATTAGCAACTACTACTATACCATTTCTTAATTCAGAAGCAGGGATGGAAAATGCGGAATTAACACTATCCATAACAGAATAATCTATTTCAGATTTATTCTTTAATCTGGAAGCAAATCCTTTATATACTTGCTTTATAGATACATTGTTTGGCAATTTGCCGCTTATTTGAAAATTTACTTTTCCTGTATCTAATAATTCCTTTGATGTTGTTTTTATTAAATTACCAGTATCTAAATCTATTATACCGGTATCTACTATATCATTTGTAGATGATACTAATTGATATGAAAGATTTATACTATTTCCTAATTCATTTTTTAAATTACTTGAAAATATTATCTCATATTCACTATTTGGATTTGGTATTGTTATACTTTTTTTAATAAAAATAGGTGAAACTGAATCTATTGGTAATCGAATTATTTCATCGGATGGAGGATTTGGTGGTGAATATTGTGCCGATTGTATTTTAAAATTTAAATTTATAGAACCTGCTGTAAAATTAAATGTTCTTACATCTTTGTTATTAAAACTATTATTTACCAAATCAACTTCTTCAATACGAATTCCTTCTAAATATTGCTGAGTGTTAGAATCATTTGTGTAATTATAATAATTTGGGAATGGTATAATACTTACATTGAATTCATTTAATACTCTACCATTATTTAAAACGGCAGTGTATTTTCTATTAGAACCAAATGCAGTAGATGGGTTATGTTCAATTCTAATACTTGGACCAATTCCTCTACTAACACCATCTTCAAAGAACTCAACTGCTTCAGAAGTATTTGTTGTTAAATAAATTACTAATGATTGTTCAGTATTAACGGCATTGGATGGTACATATGGAGGAGCTAGTGGGGCATAAGCTGGTGGAGTATATCCACCACCACCTCCACCCGAACCATATATTTGTGGTTGAGAACTTTCTGTAATTGATAAATTACCATCAATTAAATCTTCTAATGCTTTCTGCATTTATCTTTTTATTATAAATATTTATTTTATTAAAAGTCTCTACCTGTTATATCTGTTTCTGCATCTACAAATCCTCTATCATCAAATCCATTGTAATAATCGTTTGTACCATTTAATCCTGGTGGTATATATCTTGTAGAACTTCCGCCGCCTCCTATTCCCAATCCAATTTCTTGTTCAGCAGCAGTACTAAATGCAGTATCTACTAAATTTGGTCTAGGAGTTGGTTGAACTACATCATTTTCAGGTACAATTGGTATTGGTTCTATGACAGGTTCAGAAACCGGTACTCTTATTTTTTCTATTGGAATAATCGGTGGTGGAGTTGATACTATTACAGCCGGCTCTATTGTTTGTAAAACATCTGTTATTTTTGTTATAGGTTCTAATTCTCTTGTACCTACTACGTTAACTGATACTTTATCAGGTGAATATACATTTCTTTTAATATCAATTTGTGTTTGAAATCTATCTAAATTATCTTTAATTTGCTTTCTTAATTCAACTATACCGAATTCTTGAGGAATTTGATTATAAGAAATATCTCTTCTTTTTAGTGTTTTAACATTAGCAGATATTGAATTATTTAATATAGTCTGCATTTCTGATAATAAAACATTAAAATCATATTGCTCACAACTTTCAAATCTTATTTCGGATGGTTTTCCAAAATTAGATTGTGTAACATCGTAGTATCTATTGTTAAGCCAATTTGTAATACTATCTTTAAAATTTTCAAATATACGTTTTCTAAATGCAGGTAAATCTCTTAATCCAAAATCTTTTTTAATAACTGCTTTGAAATCATTTCCAAATCTAGCTACTAAGGCATCATCTATTCTTTCAAGCGATTCTCTTTCAAATGAATCTAATGCATCTAATATATTTTTTTTATAATATTTAAAATCCTTACTTAGATTATTAATATTTGTAAATTGCTTATTGGTTATAACATTTATACTATTATCTTTTGTTTTTAGTGGTAAAATACGAATTTCTTCTCTTGATGGAGAAATCTCTTGTATCCAAACTTTTGTTAATTCATTATCAGTACCAACTTTATTTCTTACAAAATTTATATTCATTTTAAGAATACCATTTGTAAATCCTAAATCTTTTAATAATTTTTCAGAATCAATTGCTAATTCTTTTTGTCCACCTTTATTTGTAATATTGTACAAATAATTTTTGATATCACCTGTTTTTATATAAGCAACATTTTTGCCTGATGTTTGTGGGAGTAAATTATTATTGATATCATAAACGGATACTTCCATTACATCATGCCTACAATCACCAAAATCGGTTTCTTCTATTTCTGTCTTAGAAACAATAAATAAATCATCCTTTTGCAAAAATTGTCCTTTATTTTCTGCTTTAGAATTAATTTGTTCAAAATTTGTATATTTCTTAATACTCATATTTTAGAATGATTTTGGATGCTTTTTTGATAATTTAATTTCATATCCTTTGGATATACTAGCTCCACCAACTCTACCTACCTTTATTGTTAACGTACCACCTTCATAATCTTTTGAATTAGAAAATATATCACCAAAGAACCAACCTGTTTTTCTTGCATCAAACCCACTCACAGCATTTTCATCTATTGTAAATGGTATATCTTTACTTACCCCAGCTGCAATTGAAAATAATGTTTCTGAAACTCTAAAGAATCTAGCACCTTGTGGATATGATACTGATATTTCTATGTTTATAGGTTGCTTATCATTATTTGTTATAGATACAGAACTACCATTCACCCATCTATTACCACCTTTAGCATTTATATCAGCTTTAATAGGTGGTTCATCTGATGCTGATTTAGGATTTAATTTAACAATTGCAACTTCATTTATAACATCTGCACCCGCGGCTTGTGCTTGTGCTCTTGTTCCTTGTACTATTGATTGTTGATTTTGAACAGCTCCCAATTGTGATTGTAATCCTTCTATTATTGAATTCAATGAATCTATTTGTTTAATTAAAGCTTCAATTTGAGCTTTAAAACCTGTATTTTGTGCTTGTAATGAAGTTCTTAAAATGGACTCATCTACTGATTTTTGTATAGCTGTTTGTATTTGTAAAGCAAATTCATCGATAGTTTGTGTAAGAGTTGCCAATTGATTAACTAACGCATCATTTGTTTGTTCTATACTCAATCTACTATTAATTTCAGTTTGAACCGTATTTTTTAAAGTATTTATTTGAGTATTTAAAGCGGAAACTTGATTTGTCAAAGATTCTACTTGCGCTCTTAAATCATCATTTAATGTTACCTGTTCATCGTATAATGGTTTTGGAACTAAATTCCTATTTGCAACAGGTATATCTGGTTTTAATTCTATAACATTAACATTAACTGCTTTTAATAATTCACTAGTATCGTATTTATTTTTGTTTAATTCTTTAAATACTAAAGAAGATGCTACATTTTCGTTTTCAACAATTGTAATACCATATTCATTTTTAGTAATAGCTTGTGAACCCGATACACTAAGTATTGTTTCGAGTTTATTTTTTCTATCATCTTCTAATTTCTGAGCTATTGCTTCTAATGATTTTATCATTTATTAAACTATTTCAAATGTTGTTTTATCATCTATGATATATTCTATATCACTTTGAATTATTTTAGTTTTAAGAGTATATGTTCTATTAATAGGTAATGTATGTAAATTCATAGTAAAAAAACTACCACTAGCATCACAACTTATTTCTGTATAATCTCCAAATGGAAATATAACTTCACCCGTTACATAATCTTCTAATTGATAATAAGATGATGTTGGTAAATAGCTTGAATTATCATAATCGAATGTTCCTGAGAATGTTCTTAATGGATACAATTCTCTACCTTTAACTCTTATTTTTATTTTACTATTTTTTTGATATTTTGATTTTAAATTTGTATAAGTAATTTTAAAATTCTCTTCAGGTATAGATGATAATGAACCTGTTATAAAAACCGAATCATCCCATACAAGTTCTAATTTTGGTTCATATATAGTATGTGTTTCTTTTGAGAAAAATTTAAGAATACCATAATCGGTATCATTTTTTTCAGCTTGTCTACTATGATGAACTATAAAACCATTATTAGGTATAGAACCACTAATCCATCTATGTATTATATTAGTAACATCCATTCTTACATCATCGGATTCATAATTAAATGATTGTGATGCTTGAGATGCAGTATACCATGTACCACCACCACCTTGCTCTATTGAACCCGTACCATCTGATTCAATTGAACCAGAAGTGTATGAATTATAAAATCCAGCATTACCACTCATCCAATCCGTTTGGCCATCTCTATAATACCAACTTACACCATCCGTTGTAATATTATCAAATTTGGTTCCTGTTCCCATTGCCCAACTTTGAGAAATTGCATTAGCATAAATTGTATATTCTAATGGAATTTCTTCTGAATTAGATGCTTTTAAATTAAGATATGCTTTCCAGCTACCAGTTCCAATTGATACTATATCAGATTTAATTGAACCCGTATCGAATTTAATCAATGCTCGGTGGATATCTTTAGTAGCTCCGTAATATAGTTTAGCAACTTCCAATATCTCATCTCTACCAGAGTTTTGATTTGGTTGTTGTAAGTAAATACTAGCGTCAAATGATGATGTGAAAAATTTATGCATTATAGTGCCCTCCCTTTTATGTCTTTGTTTGGATATTTTACTTCAAATATGCAAGGGTCTAAAGATGGATAAACTATCTTACCTTGCGTTGCTTCATCTATATTATAATCATTAGCTGCGTAATCTCCCTCAACTCTACATAGATTATAAATCTTAACCGATGGAACACTCATTACACCTTCTACGTTTGCTAATATCAATTCTATTTCTGAAATGTTTATTGGTTTATTAAATGTCCAATTATCTATATTAAAATAATCTTGCATTTCAGTTAAGCAATTTGCAATAACTTCTCTTTTATTATAATTAGAATAAACTATAATTTCAAAATCACAACCAATATTTACAATAAATCCATCTATAATATTAACAGCGTCTGTTAATAAACGATATTCTCCTAAATAAGTTTTAAGATTTTGTTTTACAGCTTGATTTAATAATGTTAATTTTTTATTTGAATTATATCCCAATAAATACATATTGATTGCAAATGGATTGTTTACTTCGGATATTGATGTCTTTTTGTTTGATAAAAACTTAACTAATTCCTTTTGGATATCAACTTTACTCATACCTTTCATAGAATCTACTAAATTTGTAAATTCAGCTATTGTATTTGGGTTTGCTAAAATTGATGCAGGAGAATTATTATCTATTTCACCATCTGGACTTACATATACTTTAGCTACACTTCCATATCTTTCTGGCATTGATAAAGCTCTTACAATATAATCTTGTCTTGTTACTGCTCTATTTTGAGAACCAAAATTTGCCAAAGCATTTTGTCTAATTTCTTCAATACTTTCAACCCCTCTTCCTCCGGTTGCTGATTCTAAATTCTCAACAGCAACTGATTGTTTCATCTGATTATATAAAGCAGTATTACTTACTGATAATAAATCTTCTTCAAATTCTATTCTTCTAATAGTGGTTAAATCTCCACTATTTACATTTGATTCAATACCACCACCTACTAAATATTTTATAGTCAATGTTGTATTGATAGGGGCTATACCAAATGTATTTGTTTTTAAAAAATTAGATGGGTCTATACTTTGATTTAATCTAGTAATAGAATTAGCTAATCCTAATCCAACGTTTTTAGTATTAGGTAAAATAACTTCATCCGGCATTGATGTATCTCCACTTCCAAATTGTAAATCAATTGTATTATCTGAATTTACTTTTATTGAAAATCTACGAGGTACTTTTTGTACTTCTAATATATAAGGAACTACCGATGATGATGCACTTAATTCACCATTATTTGATTCTGTATTTGCCGTTTCTACAAATATACTTTCTTGTGCTAAATACGGAACTTCGTAATATTTGTTATTATTGGAATCCGCTACAGATACAATTTGTATAATATTTGTATCCGATAATGATACACTTGGATAATCGGTTGAATCGGAAAATGAAATAGTTGTTTCCTTCTCCGTAGCTGATATTGCTTTAGCTTTTTTAGTAACTAAATAAAATGTTGGCTGTCCTTGTCCATCTCTCTCATATATATCTATTTCTCTATCAGTTGGGTTTTCAAAATCAATAGAATCTACTGTTCTGAAAATTATATTAGAATTTGTATTTGAAACTATTTCCATACCATCTTTTATTTTTAAATAGTAAGATGAATCCGGTTGGTTTGAACTACCATTTCCAATAGATGGAACTAATTGATAAAAAGTCATTGTAGTTACTGCAGGTGAAGTAACTTTTGGTTTATATCCCATCGTTTGAGCCAATGCTACTACATTCTTCCTTTCGGTAGCATGTGATAACATTGATTCTTTTAATTGTGTATCTTGATAGAAAGATAATATATCACCAATTGCTGCAGCTTGCTCTATAAACACCATTCCTGGCGAAGCTTCATTGAAATCTGAATATGAATTTGGGAAATATGTTTTAGTAAAATCTATAAGGTTTTGCTTGAATGTTGCAAAATCTTTACCAACATAATTTATGTTCTTAGTATCATTTCCCCAACTCTTATTTAAAGGTTTAATAGCCATTATTAATTATTTACATTTATTTGTACCGAATCTCCTAAGTTTCTATTGGATTTTAAAGAAAACTTTATATCTAAAATTATTTTATTAGTATCTATATCATTTTCATTATAATCGAATATAATTTCATCTATGTTTAAATATGGCAACCATGTTTCAACAGCTGATGTGATGCTTGTTTCAATACTACTTTCAATATTACCTGCAACCAATGGTTCAAATAATAATTTCCAAACATCGCAACCAAATTCAGGTTGCATCATTCTTTCACCCTTTCTCGTTAATATTAAATTTTGTAAACTATCTTTTGCTTGAGAAAGTGTAGTATAATTTACAGAAAATATACCAGCTAAATTGGAAGCTTTGTTTATACCAATCCCCAATACTTTGTAATTATTTTCCGTTAAATCGGTTACATTTACCTTACCAAGCTCTATTGCCATTATCTACGTTTTTTTTCTTGTTCCGCAAAAACCTTTGTTAATGCACTATAATCTCTTGTTAATGCTTTTATTGTAGCATCTTGCAATGCATCTCCAGTAGATTCTATTTGTTGTGGAATACTTTGTGGTACATCTATACTTCTAAAATCCATAGTATCCCAATCTTCTTCCATTACTCTTTGTGGCTGTAGCATATCTAAAACACTACCACCTGTACTTCCTATTGCACCAGGTCCACTAGTATCAGCTCTTTGTGCTGATGTGAATGGTTGAGTCATATTCAAAATCTCATTTATCATTGGGTCTTTTGAAAATTCTCTTTGAGGCTGTTGTCTTTGTTGTGTAGGTACTACCGTTTGCTTTCTAATTGGAGTAGTAGTATTTACCTCTGTCAATTCTCTTAATGATGGAGTTGTTTTCTTTTGTGAGTTCAATGTAACTACACCAGATTTGATAAGTTTAGCAAGTTCTTCTTTAACTTGATTCTTAACTTCGTTTTTCACAACTTCTTTAATTAAAGTTAATAAAATTTCTGATTTCATAAAAAAATGTTCTGTTTTAGTAATAAATATAATAAGTTAAAATTTACCCAATTATAGTATAACCCGACCAACTAAGTATAGCTGGAGCAGGTGGTGCTGGCGGTGGGTATTGCGCCAAAACTGACATTGTTCCGGAAGTTCCTAATAAATGTAATTGGGCAACCATTACAAATGGGTCTATTAATATGTTTGTTTGTGGTGTAAACACTAACGTTGGTGGGATAAAAAATATATTTGGTATATTTGGTATTTTATCTATTATCATATCATAAGCCATAGCTTCCAATTCCTCTTTAGTAGGTATTTGTTGCTTTATTTCATTTTTCAATTCCTCTTTAGTAGGTATCGTTGGTATATTAATATTTGGTAATTCTATTTTAGGTATTACACCATTTATAGTATCCAATACGAATTGTTTAATATCTTCTTTTGTAGGTTTTGGATTTGGAATTGATTTTGATAATTCAACTGCTACCTGTATTGGAACTATTATTGGTTGTAATATTTTTTCCTGTATTGGTGGTATTAGTTTTGCTTCCAATTGTTTAACAGCTTCTGCTATTAATTTTGTTTTAGCTTTTTCAATTAAATCTTTTTTCTTTGGTAATTCTGGAAATGGAAATTTAATAGATGGCTTAAATTGAGAACCAATGGATGGTTTTTTTTGTTTTGTTTGTTTTATTTTTAATGCAATAGATTTACCCAATTTAATTGCAGGATGATTTTTAACATCATTGGGTATACTTTCATTATTAATAATTTTTTGAACTGTTTCGTAAACATTTACATCTCCTATTGGTGGAATATTTACAACTTGTGATTTTAATTTATCTTCAACTACCTTTAATGCTTCTACTTCTACTTTATGAGCGGCAGTTGAAACAGCCAATGATATTGGATTAGGACCTATATTCATAATAGTTCCTGGCGCTGGTGGAGTCATTTGCCAACCTAATGGTTTTAATAATGGATTTGGTAAAGGTGACATTTCAGCTCCTAACCAATATGCATCAAATGCCGAAGGATATATTTCTTGTAATATATTAAAATTTTCACCATCACTATCTTGTCCTTTTTTCAATGCCCCTTTTATAACATCAATCATTCCACTTAGATTTCCGTTTATAACATTGACACCATATAACATATCACCACCCCTCTTTATGCATTGGTCATATTCATTAGCATAAAATTCAGCAAAAGAATCGGTATCTTTACTGAATCTTCCCGTTATCATAGCATTTAGCACATTTACTTTGAATAGTGTCCAAGACATATTACTTACTTAAAAAGTTTCTTGCTGAAAGTATGGTTTTTAATTTAGATTTAATTGAGAAAAATCTAGCTGCATTTACCGGTCCTAAAGCAGTAGGTCCTATTGGGGTAGCATATACTTGCATTGTAATAGCACTAATTAATTCATCTAATATTTGTACTAATTCTCCACCTAAAACCATCTTTTGAACAGGTGCACCCACTCCCCCTTCTCCTTTATCTTTTCCTAAATAAATTTTACCACCACTATCTGAATTTAAAAATATTTTATTATTTCCTTTTGAATGTATTGTTACATTTTTATTGGTATGTAAGTAGATATTCTTTTCAGCATCTACTGTAAATCTACCATCAGTAATTATACCCGTATTTCCTTTTCCAAATATAATAAATTCACTAGCCTTCGCTGATAAAACGATTCTATCAGAATTTACAAATAATTGGTCACCCTTTAATTTATCCGATGTAGGATATTCAATAAATGCTTTCTTCTCTTTCTTAATAGTTTCGGTGAATGGTATCTTTACTTTATTCGATGTTATATAAATAGAAGTACCATCTTTATTAATATCTTCATCTATAAGTTCGCCTATTTTTTTTGAATCTAATTCTGAATTTTGTTTATTTCTTATATAGATTCCAGGTGATGAAGTTTTACCATCTTCGGTTAAAAAGAATTCTGAGAATCTAATTGTATTTCCAACTCTACCACTTAGTATTGTATCCCCTTGCCTAGGATTTAGAAATTTAATTTTTTCATTAACATTGTATTGTTTTTCTTCGGCTTTCGTTTGATTTGGTTTTTGTTTGGATATACCAGTTGCTTTAGATTCTTTATAATTTTCAGATTGGTTTGAAGTGTTTTCCGATTTAATTGTTTTATCCTTAGCTAATTGAGATGTTTTATAATCTTCTCTAAAATTTGGATATTGTGATATTGAATATGGTAACCAATAATGTGCATTTTCAATTTTTATAACTAAAATAGTTTCACCTACTATTGGATATGTAATATTATTTTTATCAAATGGAAATGCATAATCTTCTAAAGTATAGGTTGATTCAAATTTAAATTCAATAGCACCTAAGAACCTTATATCATTGGAATCAAAATTTTTATTATCATTATATTTGATAACATAATCTCCATCAATATCCAATGGTTTATCAGAACTAAGGTATGTTTTAGTAACAGTTGCTAAAAATGCTTCCATTATATTTTTGTTTTAATCTCTTCTATTTCAATTTCAATATCAGTTAATTTCTCTTTAGCTTTGGATTCTATTTGATTAACGGTATCTTCTAAATCATTTAATAATTGAGCTTTTTCGTTTTCACTTAACCAACCATCTTCACCAATACCTTTAGCTTCTGCAGATGCTAACCTTTGACCTATTGTAGCTAATTTAATTAAATGGTCATCATTTTTAACTGATACATCTATTAAATCTTTAATAATTGGAGCAATCACAGTTGCTTCTCCTACATTACGAATAAGTTTTCTTAACGATTCAATCAATTCTGAAATGTTTTTTTTCTTTACTTGTTGATTATCGTATATATCTTTAAATAATGATGATAAATTTTTACCATCAAATAACTGAAATTCTGAACCCATTGTTAATTATCTTTATTGATTAATTTATTTACTTTCTCTTTATCTTCTTGTGATAGTTGTTGAAACCATTCGTTTTCTAAACTTACCCAAGACCTACTTTCCTCCATTATTGGTAACCCCTCTTCATTATTTGGCATTATACCCAATGTACCTGCCCAACAATTTATAGATTCCAATTTTATTAATGTTTCCATAGATTCTATTTAGAATAAATATTCTTATATTATAAAGTTATAGTTTTATATCTCCTTCATCCATAAATTGATTATACAACTCCATTTGCTTTTCTCTCATTTTGTTTACAACTTTAGTTATATAATGAGTTGGATGGCCTGTCATTTCTCTTATTAGAAGATATAAAGATTTTTTATTAAATGATTCAATGTATTCGGCTCTACGAAATAATTCTAATACTGCATCTGCAATTTGTATATCCCTTTTCTTTTGAAAATAGTTTTCTAAATGCTCATCCCAATACACTAACATTATTTTATTAAACGTTCTGTATTCATCGTTTATATTTTCTTCCTTCCAATTATTTTCTGTATCAAATGAATCAGGCATTGCTGACATTATATCAGTATCTTTATATCTTTTATAATTTGCATTATTTGTTAAAATCAAATAATTTCTTGCAACAATAGTAAAATAAGAAAATGCTTTACCTTTACCAGCTTTGTACATATGGATTTTTTCAATAAGAAATGTAACAACCTCACTCATTACATCTTTAGGGTCATCATCGAAGTAAGTAAATTTCCATTTATTGTAAACTATTTCTGCTAATTTATCAAATGCATATTTAATACGTTCTTTATAAAGTCTATCTTTAATTCTTTGGTCATCAGTTAAATTATATTCAATGATTGCATCTTCAGTATCTTTTGTAAAATATTGTTTACTTCTGGGTTTTCTTGGCATTTTATTTAAATTGTTTGAATTTTTCAATAGTTTCCTTTATTTGGTAAAATATAGAACCTACTTCATCATCCTTCTCAAACATTTCACGACTATCAATTAGTCTTAATGCTTCCAGTAATGCTTCGTTTCTTTTAATCTCATTTTCAATGAAATTTTGATTTCTTTCTATTTCATCTTCATATTTTTCTAATTTAATTAGAAGATTATAAGTTGTATATCCAGCAACTGCTAAGAATACAACTAAAATTATTATTAATAATTCCATATATTAAACGATTTCGTATCCTTGTAAAAAATATTTGTTTGCATTTTTGTATTTGACTTCTAATATTGCTCCTTCTTTAGATTTCATAACAATTTTATCATTTCTACCATAATCCACTTTTTTAGTGATTTGAGTAGTATATACTCTATCCTTTATGGTCAGTCCATCTAAATGGTCAATTTCATGTTGAACAATAACTGTCATCATTGTTTCTTTTGAAACTGATTCATTTTGTTTATCTCCTTCTGGATTAATTTCAAATGTTAACTCACCTAAATTATCCGTTTGTACTTTTACCATTGTTGCTCTAATTGTTCTTAGAGGTTTTGTTAAGGTTCTTGGTATTGATAAACAACCTTCGTAAAATAGAAATCCTTCTTTAGATTTTTCTATAATAACAGGGTTTAATAAGAATAATTCTTCTTCACCAAATTTAATATAACAAGCTCTTTTTTTAATTCCTATTTGAGTAGCAGATATACCCAAACCTGGGTATTCTATTAAAGCATTCTCCAAAGTATTTCTTAATTCATCAGCTTCAGCTGAAGTAATTGGAGTTTTAGGAGTTGGGGTTTTTAAATACTCAATAAACTCCTTAGTTTGTAATCCATTTTTGTTTTTGTCTACTATTAATTTCATTTTTTATTTTTTAAGTCCGTATTTTATAAATTTGTACCAAAATCTTTCATGTAAAAAGTATTGTATTGGCTTGTATATCAATTCTGCTAATCCAAAAGCGGCTCCTATTTTAATTGAATCACTTATCCACCACATTAAAAGAAACCCAATTAGAGTACTTAAAATACGATATGAGATGGTTTTAGCTATATGTCTCTTAACTAATGGCATTACTTCTAAGGTTTGTACCACTTATTTCAGCTATTTCTTGTGGTGGTTCGTGATATATTACATCGTAACCTACTCCTCTACCATAATTTACACTTTCAATATCAGGAATAATTGAAATATATAATCTACCAGTAGAAATGTATCCTCTTAATAATTCTGTTAAATCCATCATTACTTGTTGTGCAGTTTTAGGATTATTTTTATCCCTATTTACATCTCTAATTGCAATCCATACATTTTTACCTTTTTCAAATTGTTGGTCTATTAACCATTGATGGCCTTTGTGCCAAGTTTGCCATCTTCCAATAAATAATGCGTATTTTTTCATATACTATTTTTTTATAAACGGCAATATTGCCAATTCTTTTCCTTTTGCTTCAACCATAATGTCCAAATCCAATTCGTATGTATTGGGGAGGGCATTAATAAGATAGGAATGTGCTTGTGGTTTTTCT
>Ga0181358_1000456_pt1 | contig 18221 bp, 3 predicted proteins | sample Fa13VDMM110SD_FD_130096 | JGI IMG/M metagenome (GOLD analysis project Ga0181358, IMG submission 130096) | Freshwater viral communities from Lake Michigan, USA - Fa13.VD.MM110.S.D | ecosystem: Environmental > Aquatic > Freshwater > Lake | place: USA: Michigan | collected 2013-09-24 | reverse complement strand
CCAGAACCGATTGAAGAAGTAATCGTAGCTCCACTTCCAATTGTAGAAGCAATACTAATTACTGGAGCAATCCTATAACCACTTCCAGCACCAGTTAAGTAAATATTTGATATTGTGCCAGCAGCAGACACAGAAACCGTTGCAGAGGCACCTACAAGGGGTTGATAACCATATCCAGTCGTAATCGCAACTCTAACAATTTTTCCAGCATTTGGAACTCCACTTATAAACTTAATAGTATTATTTCCTTCTGTGTCAATAATAAAATCACCATCTGATATTTGAGAAATATTATTTAATAGAATAAATGGATTATTGTTTATATTTGAACTGCTATTAGTATCAGAATATAATCCAGATATATTTTCCCCATTTGATTTCAACACATAATTTAATCTTGTAATATTGAATGTTGTTGTGGCAATTCCAGTATTTACATTATGATTTGGAGCAATAGTAATTGACCCAACACCTATGGATTGAATAACTGTATTTCTTACAATATATTCATTTTCTGTGTATTCTAAATTTAGAACATCTCCTAAACTTAAAGAAGATGTAATAATTCCACTAATTATATTTTTACTTGAAGAATTTAAAGTTCCTGTTTTAATTCCTATTGTTTCTGCCTTTCCAGTAAAATCTTTAGAAATATCATCAATAATTAAATTTTTATCTGTTATATTTCCTGGATCAAATCTTCTTGAGAACAATCTTCCTTGGAATGATGAATTTACTTGTAAACTTTCTTGTCCTATTTTTCCATATGGTGGATCTGTGAAATAAATTGTATCTTTAACTATATTAAAATCACCTCTCATCACAGTAACTGCTGCCCCAACAGTATGACCTGCTGCTGTTGTTCCATAATATGCTCTATCGACAACTACACTATTAGTAGAACCAATACCAACAGATCTAACTTTCATTAATTCAGAATCAATCATCAAAACATCTAAAGATGTTAATGAAGAAATGCCAGATCTCAAATAAATCGTATTCCCAATCCCAATTGATGTTGTTGGGTATAATGTATCGCCTCTTCTGTATAGTGGTGATTGAATAATATTATCAATTGTAACTAACGCACTTGAATTTGGTTCGGAGTATGTAAATGAATGAGTTCCAATTCCATAATTTTTAATATCTAAAGCAGAAGAAGTAGATAATCCAGATACTTTAAATTGATTATCATTCAATTTATCAATATATAAAATTTTTGGCAAAAGATCTGTTCCCAAAAGTGTTGGTGCGAGATATAAATTATCTGCTGGTGTAGAACCACCAATATGTGTTCCAGCGATACTGATTATATCTGTAGGAGTTGATGATGTGCTTATAGTTCCAACACCAACAACTCCTATTGAATAATTTCTTCCACCATTTGCAACAGTTACTGAACTAATTTTTCCTAGAGAATCTCTTGATACATTAAATGTTGCCCCAGAACCAATGCCAACTGTTGTAGTGCCAGCAACACCAGTATATGATGAATTTGCTGCTGCTACTATTGCTGTACTTGAAACTCTAGATACATTAAATGATAACGTATTGGTTGGATTTGTTCCTCCAAAATTAGTTCCAGCAATTGAAACCGTATCTCCTATACCATATCCTCTTCCACCATCTTTGAGAATAATGGAAGTTGAAATTGGATTTCCAGTTACTGAACCATCATAAGTAATCCAAACTTCAAATTTTGCACCAGTTCCAACACCAGACACTGTATCTGCTGGAATTGGATTTCCAAATCCATAAATGCGACTTAATGCATTTGGGATTAAAGTTGATATACCAGTGATTGTAGTACTGATTGCTACATTATATCCATTCTCAAATATTGCACTTCCAATACCACCACCCACACCCATTATAATTCCACCACCGTATTCTTTAGTCACAAATTGTGGTTCGACTAAAGATGTTGTGCCAATGCCAATTTTTGTTTGACTTTCTGATGATATTGAATAATAACCAGATCCAGAATTAATTATTTTTACACTTTGAATAGAACCACCAGAAATTACAGGATAGAAAACTCCTTCTATCACTGGAGTTACAGTATCTTGTATTGTAATTTTTGGTGGGTCAGTTGAAGCATATCCAGAACCACCATCGATTACATAAATTTTTGACACAGAATAAAACGGTAGTTCAAATTCTGGTTGAAGAATTGCACCTGACCCTGGAACTGTTCGCATTATTACAAAAAAACTACTCTTTTATTCTTATATTTATTGAGGACTTATATGATATATAAACTTGGTTTATTTTTAACTAAATGCTCCAGTAAATGCAGTAGTTGCACTAGTTGCTAGTGGTGTAATTACCATAAAGTTTGATGGTTCCCAAATAAGAGTCCCAGAGGTTAATGTTGCACCCCATTGAATTGATGGAATAATCGTACCAGCAGTGGTAATTTTCATAATACATTTTCCATCAACAATATAAATACGACCAGCAAAACCATTAGTACCAGTTACGACTGCGTTTAATGCAATAGATTGATCAGCAACACGGTATATGCTTGTTAGTCCACCACTCCCCTGGGTAGTAGCAGTTGTAGTCCAAGAATGAGTTCCAACAGCAGTACCACCCCCTTGCATATTGATTCTAAGATTAGAAGATACTGTAGATGTTGCTACAGTAACTTGGAATGCAGTTTCAACCAAATATGTACCAATTGGTAAAGTAATTGTATCATTACCAGGTGGGAATAACGGCGTATTTGTATTCAGAGTCAAGTTAGATGATGTACTTGCACCAGAAGTAAATACTGGTGTTGCAATAACAGCACGACCCAAACTTGTATTTGGAGTAAATGTTGCAACTGTTCCATCATATTCTATAGCACCTGCTTCTGGTGTTGTAAGAATGGTAGTTCCTGCTCCAATTTTTAATGGAGCACCACCTGCAGCAGAAGTTGTTGCAGCACCTATATGAACTTTTGCAGTTGGATTTGTGGTTCCAAAACCGACATTATAAGAACTATTACCATAAATCCAAGCAGTATTACCAGCACCAATAACTAATTGATTAGAACCATTAAGAATTGGAGTATCTCGTTGTTTGTAACCAATTATAACATTTTCATTTCCAGTTTGATTAGTAAGACCAGCATTCGAACCAACAAAAGTATTATAATTTCCAGAGGTATTATAAGCACCTGCAGAATCACCTATAAAATTATTTCCTCCACCAGTAGTATTTTCAATACCTGCTGCAGCACCTATAAAATTATTTGATAGACCAGAAGTGTTTGCATACCCTGCACTCCAACCAATAAAGTTATTAAAAAGACCAGAAGTGTTTGCATATCCTGCTCTCCAACCAATAAAGTTATTATGAGCACCAGAAGTTGTTACTTTACCAGCACTTAATCCAGCAAAAAAGTTATTAACTCCACGACCATTACCAACAATACTATTAGGATCTCCAGTTGGAACAAGAGAAGAACCAGTATCAGCATCACCAAGTCTTATATTGGTATCACCAAAACTAATTCCAGTTGTTCCTGCTATTGAAATTCTTGTGGTTGGATTTGTGGTTCCAAAACCGACATTATAAGAACTATTACCATGAATCCAAACAGTACTACCAGCACCAATAACTAATTGATTAGATCCATTTAAGATTGGTGGGTTAAAATAATTAGTAAAAAAAGAACCAATAACAACGTTTTGAGATCCAGTTTGATTACCAAGACCAGCATTTAAACCAACAAAAATATTATTACTTCCAGTGGTGTTAGATTGTCCTGCTGAACCACCTATAAACAGATTGGCATCCCCAGTAGTATTGTTTAATCCTGCTGAACCACCTATAAAATCATTTCCTCTACCAGAAGTGTTTGCATAACCTGCCGCAACACCAATAAAATTATTACTATAACCAGAAGTATTTGCATATCCTGCTCTCCAACCAATAAAGTTATTATAATAACCAGTAGTTGTTACTTTACCAGCACTTAATCCAGCAAAAAAGTTATTAGTTCCACGTCCATTGTTAACTATATTTGGATCTCCAGTCGGAACAAGAGAAGAACCAGTATCAGCATCACCAAGTCTTATATTGGTATCACCAAAACTAATACCAGTAGTTCCTGCTATTGAAATTCTTGTGGTTGGATTTGTGGTTCCAATACCAACAGAACCTGTAATAAAAGTATTCCCAGATACTTGAAGTTTTGATGTTCCTGTTTGTATTCCAGAACCAATTACTACTGGTCCATCAGTGAATGTGGAAAATCCAGTAACGGTCAAATTATCAAGTACTTCGCCCGTGATTGCTAAAGTTCCACTAATATTAATATCATAAGTTCCAGATAATCTTTCTCTTGCTATTATACCAGTTGTTATGCCAGATGCGTTGGCAAGATTTGTAGCAGTAGATGCTGTACCAGTAAGATTTCCAGTAAAACTTGTAGCAGTTATAATACCAGTAGTGTTTATACTAGCAGTTGTAGAGAACCCAAGAGCAGTAGTTGCTGTTGATGCTGTACCAGTAAGACCTCCTACAAAACCTCCAGTAGCAGTTATAATACCAGTAAAGTTTCCATCACCAACCACTGATAGTCTTGATGTTGGTCTTGTGGTTCCAATACCAATATTATAAGAACTATTACCATGAATCCAAGCAGTATTACCAGCACCAATTACAAGTTGATTAGAACCATTGAGAATTGATGTATTTTGATTATAACCAATTACAATATTTTGTGATCCTGTTACGTTATTAAATCCAGCATCTTGACCTAAGAAAATATTACTAGAACCAGAATTATTGTTGTTTCCTGCACGATAACCAAAGAAGTTATTATAACTTCCAGAAGTATTATTGATTCCTGCAAGTTGCCCTAAGAAGTTATTATCTCCACCAGTGTTGCTGAATCCTGCACTCTGACCAAAGAAGTTATTGTTAGAACCCGATGAGTTACTGTATCCCGCCTGATAACCAAAAAAGTTGTTATAAAAACCAGAGTTGTTTGTTAATCCCGCATTAACACCAAAGAAGTTGTTATAAGAACCAGTGACATTATTTTGTCCTGCAAAATAACCAGCAAAGAAGTTATCAACCCCTGAAGTGATGGCTCTTCCAGTATTAATATTACCAAGTCTTATATTACGATCACCAAAACTAATTCCAGTTGTTCCTGCGATTGAAATTCTTGTAGTTGGATTTGTGGTTCCAATACCAAGATTACCAGTAGAAGGATTGTATACTAATAGTGTAGTTGCTCCAAAACCTGTTGTATTACCAAATGAAGTTGTATAAGGAATATATTGTGCTTGATTAGTCGTATTTGTTGAAATAGAAACACTTGAAAATCCACTACTACTAGCAGAAATAGTAACATCAATAACTCTAGTTGTAGAATTATAACTAAAAGTATTACCAGAACCAATAAAATTAATAGCAGTAATTACACCAGTAGTAATATTAGTTCCACCAGACTGAATACCAATATTAAATCCACCAGTAGCAGTTATAATTCCACTAGTGTTTATATTAATAGTAGAACTTACATTATTAGCAGTTGATGCTGTACCAGTAAGACTTCCTACAAAACTAGAAGCAGTTATAATACCAGAAGTATTAACACTAGCAGTTGTGGATAATCCAAGAGCAGTAGTTGCTGTAGATGCTGTACCAGTAAGACTTCCTACAAAACTAGAAGCAGTTATAATACCAGAAGTATTAACACTAGCAGTTGTGGATAATCCAAGAGCAGTAGTTGCTGTAGATGCTATACCAACAAGACCCCCAACAAAACTAGAAGCAGTTATAATACCAGAAGTATTAACACTAGCAGTTGTGGATAATCCAAGAGCAGTAGTTGCTGTAGATGCTGTACCAGTAAGACTTCCAGTAAAACTTGTAGCAGTAACTACACCAGTAAATCTACCATCACCTTGAACTTGTAGTTTTACTGTTGGATTTGTGGTTCCAATACCTAAGTTTCCACTTACATGAGCACCACCAGTTACTTGGAGTGGTTGTGCTGCGGTTCCTGTTACTGATGTTGAACCAATCAAACAATTTCCATAAAGGTGATTAATCATCACCTTACCATCAGTAGAAACACCAACTAAAGGTATTCCATCATTATCATTAATGTTAAAAAATGTTCCTGTGTTGTTTGCCATTTTTCTTTAATACCTTTATTGATTTATATTGTTTCCAACTTGATTTGTTGGGAATAATCTAGAAAACTTAGAACTTGGAGACCATATAATCCGCACAACACCTTGTCCTCCATTTCCACCACTTTGGATTGAACCAGTGGCACCATCAGCACCACCTCCTCCACCACCATAATTTCCACCATTACTTCCAGTGGTTGATGATGCTGTTACTCCATTTTCTCCTCCAGAACCACCACCTCCACCAGATTCTCCAGAAGAACCTTGTCCCAATATACCAGTTCCTCCTCCCCCATTACCACCGTTAGTGACATTACCTTCAGAACCACCACCTGCTCCACCACCAGATCCAGCACCACTTGGAGTTCCATTCGATGTTCCACCAGAACCCCCATTGCCCAAGTACCCAGCAGAACCACCACCTCCACCACCAGCAGTATTCGTTCCGTTACCAGAAGAACCTCCAGTTGAAATTCCACTATTTACAACATTGCTCTCCACAGAACCAGAACCACCCAGGCTGGCAGGAGCATCAGCAGTTGCTGCACCACCTTTTCCACCAAATGCTGCAGCAATCCCTGTTATTGAACTATTTCCACCATCTCCCCCAGCATTACCAGAAACCGCAACACCACCACCACCAACAACCACAGTAAGAGTTTGTCCTGGAGATACTGGATAGTCATTAATATACACTAAACCTCCACCTCCACCTCCATTACCTCCAACACCACCACCAGAACCACCACCTGCTCCACCACCACCAATCAGTACAGCAGAAATCTTTATTACACCAGCAGGAACTGTGAAAGTATTACTTCCAACACTGGTAAAAGTAGTTGATAAACCAGTCATATTTAATATTTCTGTTCCAATCACCGTTGAACCATTTACAGATAATGAAGATGTTGGAGTTGTGATTCCAATACCTATTGAATTGGAAAAATAAGAATTACCAACAAAAGTAGAAACACCAGAAACATAAACATTAGTAGCACTAATAAAACCTACTGTTGCAATTCCAATATAAGCACTAGTAGCAGTAATAAAACCTACTGTTGTAATACCAGAAACATAAACATTAGTAGCACTAATAAAACCTACTGTTGCAACACCAATATAAGCACTAGTAGCAGTTATAAAACCTACTGTTGTGATACCAGGACCAACAGAAAGTTGTGTAACAGAGGCAATACCACCAATAACATTTGTAGAAGTTCTAGCAGTTGCAACAATACTAGAAACCTCACCAGTAATTGTTCCATCAACTTGTACATTACCAACAACGTGAAGTTTTGTTGATGGATTTGTGGTTCCTATACCAACAGAACCACCAATATAAACACCACTACTGATACCAGTAATCTGAAGAACTTGACCTACTGTTCCTGTAGAAGTTCCACCACCTATCAGAACTGGTCCGTTTGTAAATGTAGAAATTCCAGTAACTTGAAGTTGTGTAATAGAACCAATACCACCAATAACACTTGTAGAAGTTCCAGCATTAGTAGCATAAGTTGCTATACCTGCTGTTGTAGCATAACTAGCAGAAGAGGAATTTCCACTAAAACTAAGAGCAGAAACTATACCAGTAAAGTTGCCACCACCAATAACATGAAGGTTTGATGTTGGATTTGTGGTTCCAATACCAACAGAACCTGTAATAAAAGTATCACCAGATACTTGAAGTTTTGAGATTCCTGTTTGTATTCCAGAACCAATTAATATTGGTCCATCGGTGAATGTAGAAAGTCCAGTAACTGTAATAGATGAAAGACTATTTGTTATATTTGTTCCGTCTCCAAGAGCAGTATAAATTTCACTAAAGTTACTATTAATCTTTAAAGCACCTTGAGCTAAGGTATCTCCAGTAGTATCATTTGCTGAGGTTCCAGTAAATATTCCTAGTTTCGCCATTATTTAATAGACTGCCTTTTTGTTTATTTATGTTTTAATTTGAGTCGAATGTAAATACAGTCATATCAAATGAAGCCCAGATAGTATCATCAAATTTTTTGTTTATACTATAAGAAAATGCGTTTTCAACTAATGTGGTTGCTGCTCCTGTTGGATTTATATCTGCAATTACTGCGGAATATAATATTTTTTGTCCTGTTTGGAAATTATGATTTGGAATATTAATAACATCATTATCAATATTGACAATGCTACTAGCAGAACTAACAAATTCACGATAGAATATAGGAGTTTTATTGCTAGTTAATTTGAAAGATTTACTTCCAACAATAGAATTTCCAGCAAGTCTTCTTCTAATTTTTACATCAGAAGTTTGAGTGCCTATACCTAATCTGTGTGGAAGATTTAATCTTATACTCCCAATACCAATTTCATTAATAACAGTACTATCTGGAATAAGTAAAGTGGAAAATCCCACATAATCACCAACTCTTAAATTATCAGTATTGAGATTTATATAATATGGATGGAAACTATTAAATGTAGCAGTTGTTGTTCCAATTGAAATATATTCATTTGAACCATCAAATTGACTACTAATATCATCCATTATCAAAACCTTATTTGTTTTACTTAAAGTATAAGGTTTGAGTGCTAAACCAAAAATAGGTCCAGTTATACCAATGTTAGCAACATTTGCTTCTTCTGCTCCAATATTTACTCTCTCAATCGAACCATCTTCAAACAAACTTTCTTCGTCTTCTGTGACTAATGATAGATTATTTTTTGTATAAACTGATGATATAGCATCAAGGTTTATAATTAAATCTAAAGTAGAATTTGCAATTCCAACTTTTAAATTTTTGGTTGCAGTTGATGGAACAATACTAATTACATCCAAATCAGAGAACTCTTTAAATCCTGCTGGATGAATAATAGAACGAACTGGTTCTTTCCATACATCATAAGATATTTCACTCTTAATTGCATAAGAAAACTTTTGATAATAAGAATTGTCTGAAATTCTTTGTTGATAATTATTTAAAAATCCAACTTCATTTTCAACATCATTGACTTTATCTCTTGTTGCTCCAAGTGTTGATTTTAAGTTAAATTTATTGACAAATTCAACAGTGCCATTCAATAATGATTTTTCACCTTTTAGTTTATTTCCAACTTCTAATTCTCCTTTTGCGTCAATTAATCGTAATTGATTAATATCATTATCCCAACCATTTTCCATAACAGTTGCAGAAAATACTGAATTTCCAGAATTATCAACTCCAGTAACTTTTTCTCCAGAAGTATAACTCAAATCATCAATAAGAACCATATTAAATTCAGGCATATCCTTTTTATTAATTACAACTCCATAACCATATGTGTTAATATAGTTTCCTTCACGATTATTTTGATTAAGATTTAATGTAGGTTTAACTCCAGTCATGCTGAAAGTTACAGAAAAGTCTTCTGGACTTACATTAGTTACAGTAAAAAATTTATAATCATAATCTTTTGAGTTGAAATTATCTTTTGTTTTATCTTGTTGTCTACATTTTTCTATAAAGATTTCATCTCCAACAGCAAATGGGAATACAGTTTCTGTTTTTCCATACCCTGTTGTGATTAATTGATATACTTGAGTGTCATTTAATAACTCCAATTTAACTGTTGAACCATCATTTTCTGCTACAATAACATCAATCTCATATCCATTAGAATTGTTTATAGGTACAATTCTCAATGGCGTGATTAAATCATTAGTGTTTTCAACAACTTTTACACCAACAATACTTCCACTTTGCAATTCGGCAGATAACTTTATCTTATCATTTCCAATAACTTTGAGTGATGGGGCAGTATTGTATCCCTTTCCTCCAGTTGTTATGCCAATATAATCAATTCTTGCAATATCTTTAATTTGAACTATTGCTGGAGAACTTAAAACTGGTGTTAATGTAATATCAGTTGGATAGTTAAATCCATCTTTAACTCTTTCTAATTGAGTAACTTTTCCTATTGTTGATGATGATGACCTAAGAATGGAATTTTTTCCAGAAATAGTTTCAATTGAAGAAATCTTTGGTAATTTTGTGTATCTTTTTCCACCAAAATTAACTTTTATTTTTGATATTGAACCAGAAGTATTTGTAGAATTTGTATCATAAAAAACACTTGATGTTGTGTGTGATGTACTTTCTGGTTTTGTATTTAAATTAAACTTGAATGTTGTACTTCCAATTCCTATAATTGGATATTCATTATTGAATGTGCTAGGAATAATTTTAATTCTATTATTTGCAACAACTTCTTTATCAGAAGAAATTTGGAATAATTCAGAAGAAGAATTTTCTGATGGTATTAAATTATAATATAGTTCATTTTGATTAATGATCAATTCTTTTTGAATATCAGTTGTTCTAGTGTTTAATTTTCTATTATTATTTTCAATATATTTAAAACTTTCAATTTCTTTAGAAAAATTTGAATCTTTGTATAATCTCAAATCCATACCAAGAGCATCATTTAAATCAAAAGTTAATACATCTCCTCTCGTGAGACTGATTGGTGGATTGATGAGAGCAATACTATGAGAAGAAGCACCAACAGTTGTAAAACTAATACAAGTTCCAACTGTTGTATCATAAAGATAATTTGATAACTTTATTTTATCTGGGTCTTGTTTTAAAACATAATAAGTATTATTATCAGTCAATCCACCAATAGCAGTATTTCCATTTGTATAATATACAATCTTATCACCAGTTTTTAATTTATTACCAGTTATAGTAATCTCATTTGTTTGTGTATTTACACCAACTGAAGAAGCACTGAAGTCAATTTTATCTGTTGTGATCTTTCTAAGTATGGTATCGTATCTTAATTTTATTGTATTTGAAAAACTTGGAAATATATTAAATTTTATTTTATCATTTGTTTGTAATCCGTGTGTTTGTGCTGTAGAAACAATTATAGAGTAATTTTCAAAAGTTCCAGTAATTTTGGAATATTGTGTTGTTAATGAATGTGCTAATCCAGTGTTTGGTGATGAACTAAAATATAATGAATTTGATGTCGATCCAATTCCTGTAGTTGTCGTAAAACCTAAAGTAGATAAACCAACATAGTCATTTCCAAAATTTACAACATAAACTGTTTGATTTTGACTTAATCTAAATGTAGATCCAGTTCCAGTATTTGATACTACAATACCATTTCCATTCAACCCAACATTATAAGTTAATGATTGTCCTGTATAGTATTTGTGATTTGGTATATAAATTGAACGAGATGGAACAAATTTATCATATACTGATCTTTGGATGGAATACGTAGTAGTAAAAATCCCACCGCCAAGAGTATTATTTGATGAAATTTGGATACTTCCAATTCCAATACTTACAATAGTTGTAATACCAGAAACATAAGTTCCTGAAACATAATCACCATTTTTTAGTGCAATAGTATTAATTCCAATATAACTGGTTCCAGCACTAATTGTACCAAAATCAGTTTTAACTCCAACCAATTTATAGTAATTTGTTCCACTTGTTCCTATTCCTATTGTATTGCTGGGATTGAAATAAATGGTTTTATTCTCTATGATAGCATCATCATATTGTGAAGCATTAAATGTAAATGTATTTGGAAGTAATATAACAGAAACAATGCCTGCAGTATGAATTCCAGCATAATTTTGATATCGATTTACAAATAATTTTGATTCTGAAGATGAAATATCAATAACTCTTAAAGTTTCTGTATTGATTCCAATTAAGTTATCAACTTCAAACCCAGAAACATCATTTACGGCAATATAAGTTGTTACACCAGTAGTTGATTGGTTTGGAATATCATTTATTAAACCAACACTTTTTTGATTTACTAATACTTTTTTAAATCCTTGAATGTAATTATAAGGAGTAGAAGAAATGGAAGTAACTAAAATTTCATCATTTGTAATTAAATTGTGAGGTGTTCCTGTAATTCCTTTTATTCTCGTTCCCTTTGTTACAAAAGTAACACCAGAAAAAGTAGATACTCCAATTTGAATATTAGAAACTTGTTTCCCTTTAACTCTTGAAATTACAGCAGATATCCCAGTTCCACCAGAAGTAGAATTATCAAAAATAATATTATCACCTGGTTTATAATCTTGGCCTGGATCGTAAATTGATACGGAATTTATACCAGAGGACTGTATTTGCTTTACTATAAATTCTTGTTTATATTTTGATTCTACTTTATTAATTAAATCATAAGATCCATATGAAGAATTTAAATAATATGGACCAGTATTTCTTATTATATCCAAATCATTAAAATTCAATTCTTGGTTAAATAATGGTTTAAAATTTTCTTCTGTTGGCAAATCTTTAAACTTGGAACCAATTACATATGGATATTGTGGATTTCCATCAACATCAAGACTAAGAAAATAACCATAATTAATATTTGGAAAATCACTATTGTTTACATACATGCCATTATATTCATCTAAATCTCCTTCAACTAATGATCTATCAAAATAAAAATCATTAACAAAAAAACCAGACTTAAAGTTGGGTCTTATATTTGAATCAATTAATCCATTTATTTCTGATTCACTGATTTTATTATAACTTGATTTTAATTTTTTGATTTGCCCATTCACTTTACCATAAGGACCGAAAATGGGATTTCCATCATATGCCCATCCTAAAATCCGATATGGATTTGTTGTTCCTTCTGGTGGTTTTTCTGTTCCATCTTCTATATTGATGAAATTATTTAAACTTTTTCTTAATTTTTTAGAAGGATAATAATTTACAAACTGTAATCCAAATTTATCAACATCACTTGGTACAATAATACCTTCATCTTCAGAATTGATAATTGACTTATTTTTTTCAATTTGATTTATTTGCCATTCAAATACATTGCCTTCAAATCTAGCACCAAAACCCCTTTTTTTTATGTCTAATGTTGTATTTGTTTTATCATAGTTTATTCCAGAATTTATAACTGAAATTTGAGTTATTTTTCCATCTACTATAGTTGGATATAATTCGGCATATTTACCACTTTTACTATCAACAACGATGTCAATATCATTTGCATATCCATTTCCTGCGTTTAATATTTGAACGTCAACAATCAAACCATCAGAAATGATTGGTTTTAATAATGCTTCTGATGTTTGTTTTCTTACGGAAACAAGTGGTTTTCGATGAAAGTTAATAATATCTGGTGCCCCATAATTACTTCCATTATTTTCTATAAAAATATTATCAAAAGAACCCAGAACAATCGGATCTAAAGATGGTTCTATGATTGTGGTAGTAATTCCACTAATTGCCTCAACACTAATTTCAATTGGTGGATATGAAAATTTGTGTGTTCCGACACCAACAGAATCAAAACTTACATATTTTTTATTAATATAATTTTCTCTAGAAATATTTGTAGAAACTCCAGCAATTGATAGTTTAAATTTATTTTCATCAACTACTGTTACGTGGTAATTAATTTGAGTTGACAATCCAGATACCACAGTACCTGATGTTGTATATAATACCAAGTCCTCATTTTTAAAATTATGATTTTTTGCAAAAATATAATCATCAAATGTATTAATTCCAACTGTTTGATTATCTGCTGATAATAATGATGGAACTGCTACAAATCTATTTGAATATTCAGAACCACCATTCTTTACATATATTTTTGTTATTGTATTTTTTGAATTTAATGTTTTTAAACTATGAATTCCAGAATATCCAATACCACTAATTGAAATAGTATTAATTCCAGATATAGCATCTATTTTTGTATTATATAATTTAATTTGTGTTGTGCTTGTTACTCCAACAAAATATGAAGAACTGTCAATGAGAGGAGATATGGAAGTATTTGAGTTTTTGTTATAAAAAACCTCTTCAAAATTATCAAAATTGTGATTTTGTGAAAAAATGATACTATTGCTGTATATACTAGCTGCTTTAAAATTTGAAGTAATTCTTGTTTTTACTAAATTTGATTCTAATACAGCACCAGAACCATTACCACCAGTTAAAGTGATTTTTGGTTTTGATTGATAACCAATTCCTGGTGATAATAATTTTACTTCATTTAAACTTCCTGTTATACAACCATTCAATATAGCACCAGATCCAGAGTTATCTTCAACGGTTATTCCAGAAAAATTAATTACGTCATATCCTTGTCCTGACGCATTAACATTTACAGAGTCTAGTTTTCCGTAGTAAATATTATCTTGGAAAGTAGTGGTTGAAAATATTTCAACTCCATCTGCCAAAATACCTATTTTTTTATTAATTGTTTTTCTTTTTTCTGGGTCGTCAAAAAATTGTTCTTTTTTAGTTAAATTAAACTTTTTAAATATTTTTTGGTGCTCTAATGTTTTATTTTCATAATTTAATTTTACGAAAGAATCTACAATTCCTACATTTGAAAATTGAATATAATTTTTGGTATATAAATCAGTATTACTATAAGAAAGTTTAATATTGTCATTATCATATTTTGTCAAAAAGTAAGTAGAACTTTTAATTCCAGAATTAGATGAAGAAGAATAATAAATTTTTTCCCCAGTATAAAAATTATGATTCTCGCAATATAACACACTCGTAATGCCTACCTTGTCGATCCAATTTGGATTTGTTGTTTTAATAACGTTTGTTTTTCTGTCTGTTGAATAAATCGTATCATTCGGCAATCCAGAAGAAATAACATAAAAGTTTTCAAAATCATAATCAACATAAGTATTCTGTACTCCTGTTGGTAAATTGGAAATTGATGGAAAATAATTTAAAGCACTATTTGCTTTTTTGATTATTTTTTTAATTTCAGTTTTTGACCCTATACTCAAACCCACTTCTTCAATATCAACATAATATCCAATAGAATTGGATCCATAATCTTTTACTGTTGCTGATAAAACATTATCATTTTCATTAGATGGATTTAATAAGTTAAATTTATCTCCGATAATAAAAGTCAATGTATCGTAAAAATATATTCTATTACCAGAAGTGGATTTTATTTTATGAGTTGTTGGTATATTATAATTCCAAAAATTAAATTCCTTTCTATCATTTAGATCAGTTCCAAATTCAGAAAGTTGTATCTTATCTCCAACTCTTAAACTAGATGTTTGTGAATAATCAATAGTATCAATAATATTAATTAATCTAAATTCAACTTTAGTTCCATCATCTAGATACGAATATAAAAAGTTTTCCTCTACTAATTCTTCACCAAAATTTAAATCCGCAATAACACCAGAAACTCCAAGAAATTCTGTTAAAGTTTTATCCGTATAAGTTAAAGTTATTGGATTTGTTAAATTTGATGTCTTTATAAACAAAGAACCACTTTCATTAAACCCAACTGTGGAATCTACTATAATGAAAGTAGAATTTTCAATAACAGTTTCTGAAATATTTGTTTTTTTAGTAGGTTCAAAATTAAATATAAAAGAAGTAGAATCTAAAGAAATTTCATACAAATCTCTATCATCTACTGGTCTATATTCTACATTATAAATTGAAGCACTAGCAGTTTTTCCATTTCCTAAAATTTCAAATATAGTTTTTCCTTTTAATTGTTTTCTTAAATCAGAGTCATTAACTCTGAATGTTTCATTTCTAACTATTTGCTCTACTAAAATATTTTTAGTTACCAAATAATTGTTATCTGATGGTCTTAAAAGATAATCTTGTGGTTTAGTGACTTGAATATCTTTACCAAAAAGAATATTAAATAAAATTTTATAAGATGTGTCAGTTCCTTTTGTGATGTAAAAATCTTTTGCTCTAGATAAAATATTTTTTAAATTTAATCCCTTTACAAATTGTCTATCCTCAAATCCAGGTAAAAATTGAGTTTTAAACTTTTTAAATATTTCATTAAAGAATAATAAATTTAAATTCGTTACTATTCCTGCTTTGTTATGAGATGCTGAATCTGTTTTTGAAAATATAAAAGATTCGTTATTTGAATGTTGGTCTATCCCACTAAATCCACGAACACATCCAGTAAAACTATTTGTAGTAATACCAGTATATGTGATAATTTCATCATCAATTTTTAATAGACCATATTTTTGTGGAAATCCAATTGTATGATTTACAGGAATGGTGTCATCAAAGGATGTAACATCAGAAGAAATTGTACAAACTCCAACTGTAGTGTAAAATGTTTCATTATTAAAATTATCAATACTCTTATATTGTTGTAAATTGACTGCTAAATCTACAACACCAGTTTGATGTTCTTGTGAAATATAATACTGCTCTAAAAATTCTCTAAAAAGTGGTGAATCATCATTTAAAAATTCTGGAATTTGCGATTCAACAATAGATTGAATTTTTACTCTTTTGATTTCCGACATCTTATCTTGTATAATTTCCGTTTACGTAACTTGATGTGACCGCATATTGTGTTGCTGAAGTATTTTCACCAGATGTAATTGTATCTTCCAATACACTTACATTAAGTTTAGTTGTATCTAGATCCAAGTATATATCCTTTAACGCAAGGACATCATTTGACTCTGGTATCGCTTGAATTTCAATCCCAGCAGTACTTGTAGACGATGTGAAAGTGATTGTAGTCAATTTAATCTCACCTCTCATATAATCTACAGTTCCAGCATTATTATTTACAATCACAGGAGAACCATCAACCAATTTGAAGAAAAATATAATTCCAGTTTCATTAGTTTTTGGAACATCACTCATATACAAAGTTCCACTAGTATCTTTTACTGTAAATCCAGTTGATTTGATATTATACCCTCTACCATCAGAATTTAATTTCTTAATGTGAAATTGATTTCCAAAGCATATTTCATATGTTGCTAATTTATTATATTCTGGTTGTAAATCTCTTCTAATTTTAATCTTAGTAATATTGGAAGTAATGGATGTACTTGTATTGTCAATCAACGAAGAAACTTTACTATATTTAAATCTACCACCAAAACTATTCAACTCGGTTGATTTGCTATATGCCTCTAAATTTTTTGTAACTCTTAGTTGTAGATTGTTTGAATCTATTGTAGTACTTTTATCATAATAAACTGTGGTATCCAATTCAACATACATATATTTCAAATCAATAATCTCTGGTTTAATTCCAGCAATTGAATATTGTCTTAAATCTTTTTTAATACTATCTTTTGTAATTTGAGAAAGAAACTTACCATTTCTTGGTTTGATTGAAATATAAACTTTACCATACTCTGGAGGATCTAACTCATCCCCACCATATGCCGTCACAGTATCCACATTTGGGAACAGGTATGGGATTAGTCCTTTATAGTCATTTGCGGTTACTGCACGGTATTGTGAAGCATATACTCTAGGTCCAAGATACTTAACTGAATCAATTGATTCAATATCATCACCGTTTTCGGATGGTTGAATAGTAGTTAATAAGGAAATATTGTTTGTGATTGATGTGCTATTATTATCAGTTAAAATACCAGAAAAAGTAAAGTTTGCTGCGCCATTTGCTTCTTTTCCATTTGTAATAATATAACTAATGAAAACAGTACTTCCACTAATTGGTTTTCTTCCTATAACATCATCACCAAATAAAATTTCATATTTCTCATCATCTATTTCTTGTGTTAGAAAAATTTTTGAATTTTTATTAACTTGAAAAATATTTTTATATAATTGATATTTTTCCGCAATAACACCAGTAACTTTTACACGAATTGTAGAAGAATCAACACCAGTATTTGGAATTGTAAATCTTTGATTTGTTTGTGATTTATCTACTGTATATGACTTTGTTAAATATGAACCTTCATACACATCGATACCTGTGAAATTTGCAAATCCATTATTATCAACGACTACTGTGATGTCTTCTGGAATTGAAAAGATATAATTACCATTCTCAACAGCACCCAAAGCAACGATTCCTGCTTTTAGAGTAACTGTTTTTGAATTTAACCCTGTAGTATTGACAGTAAAACTAACCTTTGCTTTTGACGCACTTTTTGATCTGGGGACGTATCCTATGTTACGTGCAAGGGAGACTACATTTTCTCGAAGAGTTGCACTATCAATAAAGGATTCATTTACTGCCATGTTAGTATTGAAGGCAGTAATATAAGAGTTGTATGCTAATACATCAATTAAACTT